>ERZ1036435.121-NODE-121-length-71961-cov-99.299280_pt1 | contig 71961 bp, 71 predicted proteins | sample MGYA00514223_ERZ1036435 | MGnify/ENA primary metagenome ERZ1036435 (study PRJEB33795, sample SAMN09464927) | human gut metagenome | host: Homo sapiens | place: USA: Stanford, California | collected 2016-08 | study: EMG produced TPA metagenomics assembly of the... | reverse complement strand
AGTTGCTTAATCCCTTCCTAAAATTCTTCATCAACACTATTTGACAAAGAGCCAAAAAAAGTGACTTCTAATAAGAAGTCACTGACTAATTTTCTAAAAGAAGCGTCTCGGTATTTCGATGAACAAGATTACAAGAAGTCCATTAGAAAGGCTGTGTAATAAAATTGCGTCAAACAAACTTCTTCTTCGTTCATACACAAGAAAAAGAATAATAGAGCCAATAAGATAAGCTATAAATTGTATCCAATTATGGATAAAATACGGGAAATGAAGAGCTGCAAATAGAATTGATACGATGGACATTCTAACAAAAGCATTCACTTTTCCTCGAAGCAAATTATTCAGAAATCCTCTAAAAAGAAATTCTTCGATCAAAGGTGCAAAACAAACGAGTCCTAGTGCCTCTAAAGCAAAAATATATTTATCTGTTGTAAGTGGTAGATTAGCCCTAAAGAAAAAATCAACTAGCTTTGTTCGACCTGTCCCGTATGCCATTGAACTCCACAAATTATAAATCAAATAGCTTAAAAACATGTCAGCAATATACGTTACAAAAACAAAAATTAAATCCATCAGTTGAATCTTTCTTTTTACTGTTGGCTTAAATAATTTTGTGTGTATTTTGTACATACAAAATACCAAAATGCCAACGCAAATAATCGTCACAATTAACTTCCACATATCCGCTTGACGACCTAGATTCCACAAATTCATTTTGAACACAAATTCAATTCCCCCGTATATGGCAATATTCATTACAAAAAAGAATAGAACCCAAAGCGGTTTTTTCATTCGAGCACCCATTTACTTCTACCTCACATGATTTTTCCTTATATTACCTTTTTATAGCAGATACTGTCAATATGAGATTCTAAAAAAAGCAGACTAGCGTTTTACTAGTCTGCTCTCAGTCATTATTTCTGACGGATGGTAAATCCTTTGTCAGATTTCTTTTTGTTGTTACGGCGGCGAGAATCTTTCCCTTTATATCCGCGTGTATATTCGTCTTCTAAGCCACGGCCACGACGGTCTTCTTTACGCTTGAAGCTTCCTTTTCCGTTACGTCCGCGGTTGTCTTTACGGTCGTTACGGTTGTAGTTTCCACGGCTGTTACCACGTTTGCGGCTTGGCAATGGACGTTCTGGCGTGATTTTAACTGGAATTTCAGTTGGGTCTTTAATCATGCTCTTAAGTAATAGAGCTGCCAATTCTTCTGGTTCGTACTCGTCTAATAAGTAAGATACCGCTTCTTTGAAACGTCTTGGTTCCACAGTTTTCATCATTTCGTCGATAGACTCGATGGCTGTTTTTGTTTGTCCTTCCAAGGCTTCTGTTTGCGTTGGTGGACGAAGGCTTGTCATACGTTTGCGTGTTAATTCTTCAATCACACGTAAGTAATCCATTTCGTTTGGTGTCACGAATGTAACTGACATCCCTTCTTGACCAGCACGGCCTGTACGTCCGATACGGTGTACATAGCTTTCTGGGTCTTGTGGGATATCGTAGTTATAAACGTGCGTTACGCCTGAGATATCTAGTCCACGTGCCGCAACGTCTGTAGCGACTAAGATGTCTAAATGGTTGTTCTTGAAGTCACGAAGAACGCTCATACGTTTTTGTTGGCTTAAATCCCCGTGGATTCCTTCTGCACGGTAGCCACGCATTTCAAGTCCGCGTGCTAATTCGTCTACACGACGTTTTGTGCGTCCGAATACGATGGTTAATTCAGGCGTTTGAACGTCTAATAAACGTGTCATAATGTCGAATTTCTCGTAGTCTTTACATTTTACGAAATATTGATCGATTAATGTCGCAGTCATCTCATTTGATTTGATACGAACATGTTCTGGATCTTTCATAAATTGAACACCGATACGTTTAATATCATCTGGCATTGTCGCAGAGAATAAAAGCGTTTGGCGGTTTTCTGGAACTTGTTTGATAATCGATTCGATATCTTCCAAGAATCCCATGTTTAACATTTCATCTGCTTCGTCTAAGACAAGTGTTTCCACTGTCGCAAGTTTCAATGTACGGCGTGAAATGTGGTCTAATAAACGACCTGGAGTTCCCACAACGATTTGTGGATTTTCTTTTAATTGGCGGATTTGACGGTTGATGTCCGCTCCACCGTAAACCGCTTGTACACGAACTTTTTTGTCGCGTCCGAGACGGAACAATTCTTCTTGTGTTTGAATTGCAAGTTCACGAGTTGGTGCGATGACAAGTCCTTGTACGCCTTTTTTACTTGGGTCGATTTTTTGAAGCATTGGCAAACCAAATGAAGCTGTTTTACCAGTCCCTGTTTGCGCTTGTCCAATCACATCTAAACCTGCTAGCGCTTTTGGAATGGTTTGTGCTTGAATTGGCGTTGCTTCTTCAAACCCCATTTTTTCGATAGATTCTAGTAAGGCCGAATCCAATCCTAATTCATTAAATTTCATATTTTCCTCCTTGGATACTTCGGTGAGAAGCACACGAGGGATTTCCCTTCATAACAAAAGTCTGGAGCTTTTCGTAAGAGCACCAGACTTCTACAATCGTTTAAATTTCAAACTATCTATTATAAATGTGTGTACATTTCTCAACTCAGCGAATAGTATAGCACGCATCCAGCGAGAATGCAAAGAATACAGACCGCCGACTCCTGCTTTTTATTCTTTGAAAATGCTTAAGAGATAAGACTTTACGGGCTCCAAATCCTTGCGGATTTTTCAATAATAGCTGTAATGGGGCAACGGTTCGAGCCTTCCGTCTCTCACCTTTAAAGCCTCAAAGAAGGAGTAAGAAATCAATTTCTAACTCATTCTAATTCGCATTTAATGCGATTCCCCATTACTGCTACTATTGAATCCGCTAGATTTTCCGCCCGTAATCACAGTGCATTCCAAAGTAAAAAAGCGGGAGGAGGCGGGTAGATTTGCTTCTCGTGGTGCGGTTGAGAAATGGGGATACTTTATAATAGCTAGTTCTCAGGGAGGGGACGAAAAAAGCGAGGGACGGTGGTGCGTCTCTCGCTTTACTTTATATTTGTTATTCTGCTTTTAAGGCATCGACAACTGCTAGTAAGCCTGTGCCGTTGCTTGATTTAATAAGAACTTGGTCGCCTTCTTTGAGTTCAGCCTTCAAGTCAGCAATCAACGCTTCTTTGTCCATGTAATGGTGAAGGGCTGTTGAATCGAACTGGCCTTTCAACGCATCATAGAGTGCTTCCATTTCTTCGCCGTACAAGTACACAAGTGCAACTTCGCTTGGAGAAATGACTTCTGAGATGCTGGCGTGCAATTCTTTCGAATGTTCTCCGAGTTCGCGGATATCCCCAAGAACGAGGACGCGACGGCCTGCTACTTCGACTGAAACAAATGATTTAATGACCGATTTCATCGCGATTGGGCTAGCGTTATATGCATCATTTAGGATAGCTACTCCGTTTTGTCCTTTCACCCATTGCGTACGGTTCTTCGTCAATTCGAAGTTCGCTAAGGCTGACACGATATCTGAAAGTGGAACATCTAATGTGCGTGCAATTTCAATCGCAAGTAGTGCATTTGAAACATTGTACGCGCCAAGGACTGGTAAAGTGACCGCTACTGTTTCAGTTGGTGTCACTAATTCAAACGCTGTGTGGTCTGAATACAGTTCGATGTTTTTGGCTGAGAGTTCCTTACTTCCTTCACCGACTGTAACGATTTTGAAGTTTTCTGGTTTTTCAGCTTGCGCAATCCCTGCTGTAATTAACTCTTCATGCGCTGGATAAATAAAGGTTCCATTTTCTTGTAGTCCAGAAAGGATTTCAAGTTTGGCTTTGGCAATGCCTTCCTTGCTTCCCAGTTGTTCCATATGCGATTCACCGATGAGCGTAATCGCAACGACTTCTGGGCGTGCTAATTTTGATAAGAATTCGATTTCGTGGAAATCACTCATTCCCATTTCTAAGACAAGCGCTTCAGTTGATTCAGGCATATCTAAAATCGTTTGTGGTAAGCCGATATCGTTATTGAAGTTTCCTTGTGTTTTGTAGACACGGTAGCGTGCGCCTAGAGCGGCTGCTGTCATATCTTTTGTCGTTGTTTTTCCAGAACTACCTGTGATTCCAACGATGCGTGGCGATACTTTTTCTAAGTACCATTTCGCTAATTTTTGAAAAGCTTGAAGTGGGTCGTCCACCCAAATGGCGCAGATTCCATCTGGTGGCGTTACATCTTGTTTGCCCCATAACACGGCTGTTGCGCCTGCTTGAATCGCTTGTTCAATATAATCATGTCCGTCTGTTTGCCCTTGAAGTGGCACGAAAAGGCTGTTTGGACCTAATTTTCGTGTGTCGAAGGCCACAGATTCGATGACTTCAAATCGATGTGCTGATTGATAATCAATCGCTTCGACGGCTTTTGTAATTTCAGCAACTGTTCCAATACTCATCTTTCTACCCCTTATCTCGCGTGACGATCGTTATAGCGTTTCAACGCTAATTGAATGAGTTCTTCGACTAAATCTTTATAGGAAATGCCCATTGCTTCCCAAAGTTTTGGATACATACTAAATTGTGTGAACCCTGGCATTGTATTCACTTCGTTGATAAACACTTCGTTTGTTTCGGTTAAGAAGAAATCACAACGTGTTAAGCCACTACCGTCAATGGCACGAAATGCTGTTACAGCATACTCACGAATTTTGGCAGAGACTTCTTCAGGAATCGCTGCTGGAATTTGAAGTGTTGTTGTGTTGTTAATGTATTTCTCGTTGTAATCGTAGAAACCTGCTTGTTTCACGACTTCCCCAACCACAGATGTGTTCACTTCGTCGTTTCCAAGAACCGCTACTTCGACTTCTCGCGCGTCGATTCCTTGTTCTACGACAATACGACGGTCATATTTCAACGCTTCTTCGATGGCTGCTGTTAATTCTTCGCGGTTTGTCGCTTTAGAAATCCCAACACTAGAACCCATATTCGCTGGTTTCACGAACACTGGATAGCGTAATGTTCCTTCGATACGTGTGAAGATGGCTTCTGGTAATTTTTCGAAATCAGCTTTCACGAATGGGACGAATGGCACTTGTGGAATGCCTGCTTGCTGGAATAAATGCTTGCTGGCAATTTTGTCCATTCCGTTTGCGCTAGCTAATACGCCACAACCAACATATGGTAAGTCTAAGATTTCAAATAAACCTTGAATCGTTCCATCTTCTCCGTTTGGTCCGTGTAAGATTGGGAATACTACTGTATCTGGTCCTGCGATATCGCATGGTTGGATGCGAACGCCTGTTGATGTTTCGCCTTCAGTCGTTGCAAAATGCGCTACAGACCCTTCTGTTAAACGAAGTGCTTGGTCAAAAGCTACAGGTGCTTTTAACGCTTCTCCTTTTAACCATGTTCCTTCTTTTGTAATGTACACTGGTTGCACATCGTAATACTCGAAATAAATTTCTTTAATAATTGAACCGGCTGTTAAAATTGAAATATCGTGCTCTGCACTCTTTCCACCGTAAATTACTACAATTTTCATATGAATCCTCCAAACTATTCGCGTACTGCGAACCGCCTCATTTAGGCTCTTCGAACGTTATTTTGAAAATAACCTTGCACTTTTCAGTATAACAAAACGGCCCAATGGTTACAAGTTACGGCCAAGCGATTAAAAAAGCACCTTTCACAACCGCTGTGAAAAGTGCTTTAAATAGCGTCATTCGTTGGAAGTTTCGCTGAAACCTTCCAGTTTTGATACGTTTCGCTATACGCGAGTTGTCCGATGCGGACGTTTTGTGTCACTTCTTTATCGGCATAATGATAACGGTCCTCTGTTAAGAAGATTGGTACTTCGTAGCTGTCTTCTTTCTTTGTGACTTTATCAAAAGCCAAGCTGATTCCTTCACGATACAATGGCATCATTTCTTTGAGCGCTTCGATGGAAATCGCTGAAGCCACTTTGTCAGAACCAAAGAATAAGAACTTCGGTGTCTCGTTTAAAATATCTGTCATCTCGATTTTCACTTGCGCCGATAAGATTGGCAAGAATTGCTCAATTTTACGGTAGTACACTTTCGAGTAGCCATTTTCAAGTGACAAGTAAATAAAGTTATTTTGTAATTTATAGAAGAACGGCGAATGCAAGTGCGTCTTCGCGTGCGAAATATACAGCAAGTCTGCAATTTCTTGCGGCGTTAATTGATGTACGAAATCAATCGAATCAAAGTCCACCCAGTTCGATGGCGCCTCTTTGCCTTCTTCCACCCCTTGGAGATACGCTAACACATTTTTACGCCCCTTCACCCACATGAAGCCAGTATATGGATCGTGGGTGGCAAGGCTGGACTTCCCGTTTAAGAGAAGTAGGTTTTGCGGAATCTCAGACTGTGGTAAGGCAGACAAACGAAACACAATCGACTTCGTTAATACATGGTTCGATACGCTATCGTAATGGATATACAATTGTTTAGCCACAGTCTCACCTCCATAGAGTTTATCATGTTCCATTATATAGGATTTCTTTCTACTAAAACATATATATTAGATTACATTTTTACGTGTGAACCGTTTTCTTTTGTAACAATTTAGCAACATTCTAATCTAGTTCTCAGAAAACAAAAAAGACTGAGGAATCCTCAGTCTTCAGGTTACATTTTTTCTAATCGTTTAATACGATTGGCCGTCGATGGGTGTGTTGAGAAGAGCGAATCTCCTTCTTCCCCAAACGGATTTGAGATATATAACGCCGCACTCTTCTTGTCGGCTTCCGTCATTGGCGGAGCTTCTGAAATCTTTTGAAGCGCAGAGATAAGTCCGTATGGATTTCGTGTGAATTCCACCGCTGACGCATCTGCTAAGTACTCACGATTTCGTGACAAGGCCAACTGCAGGATGGTCGACATAAATGGTCCAAGAATCATCGCGATTAAACCGATGACCATGAAGATGGCATTTGCGCCACCACCGTTGTCATCATCATCTCGGTCTCTACTACCGCCACCCCAGAACATCATGCGACTTCCGAATTGGACGAGCATGGCAATCACGGCACCAAGCGCAATCGCAATTGTTTGAAGGCGAACGTCATAGTTACGGATGTGTCCAAACTCGTGGGCAATTACCCCTTCAAGTTCTTCACGATTCAACCGTTCTAACAATCCTGTTGTGACCGCCACGGCTGCATTTTCTGGAGAACTTCCTGTCGCAAACGCGTTTGGAGATTCGTCCTCGATAATGAAGATACGCGGCATTGGTACTTTTGCGATCATCGCCATATCAGTGACGATGTTCCAAATCATCGGTGCTTGATTTTTATCTGTAATTTCTTTGGCATGGTTTAATTGCATCACTACATTAGTCGCATTTGCAATCATCATCATTGAATACAACCCGCCGGCAACAAGGGCGATAATAACCCCAGCGACGACACTGCGTAAAGCATAATATCCAATTCCGATTCCCACTGCAATGAAGAGCGCCATGTACAACGCAATAACGACCAGCGTTTTGCGTTTGTTGGAAGCAATTTGTTGGTATAACATCCTAGCACTCCCTCCCTACTAATGAACTGTCAATTAGAATTTCACTTCAGGAACTTTACGAGCTTCAACTGGAGTTTCTAACATTTCTTCTTTAGTGAATCCACCAAAACCAGCAATAATGTTTGTTGGAATTGATTGAATAGAGATGTTATATCTCGCAACACTTGAATTGTATAATTGACGAGCGTAAGAGATTTTGTTCTCTGTGTTTGTCAATTCTTCTTGTAAGTTTAAGAAGCTGTCGTTCGCTTTTAAATCAGGATAGCTTTCAGCTAAAGCGAAAATAGTTTTTAAAGCACCTGATAATTGGTTAGATGCTTCCATTTTTTCTTGTGGTGAAACATCGCTACCCATGTTTGCAATTTGGTTTCTCATCGCAATTACTTGAGTTAATGTTTCTTGTTCGTGTTTTGCGTAACCTTTTACTGTTTCAACAAGGTTTGGAACTAAGTCGTTACGACGTTGTAATTGAACATCGATTTGTGCCCAAGCTTCTTGAACCCAGTTTTTTTGTTGTACAAGTCCGTTGTAAGCAAACATTGCCCATAAGACAATTACTGCTAAGACTCCTAATACAATCCATACTACTGTCATTTTTTGACACTCTCCTTTAGATTTAATACCCTCATTGTACCATATTTTCCTATTTGTGTGTAAAATAGTAGGTAAAGATAGAGTAGCAAAACGTAAAAATTTCTGCATCCATCCTAAGACGGATTTTGCAGTAGAAAGGAGACCCATGATTCAGCAACAGTTATTCTCGCCGATTCCACAGACGATAGAGAATTTTCCCCGTTTTCCATTGCCACAAAGCTACGTGGATTTTCTTTTGGAAAATGGTGCCGGATTCTTCACGAACACTAAAATCACAACGGTAGAACCAACTCGCTTTGGCCTCGACTACGCCCTCTGTAATGGACTGAGCGGTTTTACAGAAGGCTCGTATTTTCCAAGTATTCTGGATGCTGCATGGTCTCCAGAAGTGACAGGGTTGCCCGAGTACTTTGTAGTCTTTTTCCAAGACGGACCTGTCTACTACGCCTTCGATTATCAAAACGGTGCTGACCAGGAACCAAGCATCCGTCTGATTGATGTTGAAATGGATCAATGGCTCGAAGTGGCAAACTCCTTTGACGATTTCCTCTCTCAACTGGAGGCAACTACCGAAGACATAACGTATGATATGAAAGACTGGATTTCCATCCATACCTTGCTGAAACAAATCGGACAGGAAAACACCGATACCTTGGAGGGACTCCTTGAAATCTTGCAAGATACGCACCCACAACTGCTCTTGCAGGTAACAGCCTATGCCTTGGAGCATACAGAGTCCGACGCCGTCCGTTCACTATATAAAGAGCGCTTCGATTTTATCGAAGACTTCCTCAGCGCAGAATTCTCTTCATATCCAGAGTACGAGCACTGCCGCACTTTATTATCCTAACCATAACAATAAGACCAACATTTCTGTTGGTCTTATTTTCTTTCTCGTATTCACTCTTTTTATAAGTGTCTCCAAAAAACTGTTCAAAACGAAGAACCCCGAGAATTAGCACTTTTTTCCTACATTCTCTATTCCATCCTCTTTTTTATAAGTATCTCCAAAAAAAGAGTTCAAAACGAAGAACACGAAGGATTTTATAGTAGCAGTAATGGGGAATCGTATTAAATGCGAATTAATGGTCGTAGGAATTTATTCCGTACGACCATTTTGAGGCTTTAAAGTCGAGAGACTACAGGCTCGAGACGGTACCCCATTACAGCTATTATAAACAAATCCTTTAGTGTTCGAAGTTTTGAACGAAGTTCATTTTTTAGTAAGCACCTTTCGGTGTTTTATTGTAACTAAAAGAAAAAGAGGGGTGAAAAACTTTCACCCCTCTTTGATTACATCATACCCATGCCCGGATCCATCCCTGGCATTGGTGGTGCTACTGGAGCTGGTTTGTCAGCTACCACAGCTTCTGTTGTTAATAATAATGCTGAAACAGATGCAGCATTTTGTAATGCAGAACGTGTTACTTTTGTTGGGTCCACGATACCTGCTTCAATCATGTTTACCCATTCATCTGTAGCGGCATTGTATCCAATTCCTTTTTCTTCAGATTTCAAACGAGCAACAATGACTGAACCTTCAAGACCTGCATTTTCTGCGATTTGACGTAATGGTTCTTCTAATGAACGAGATACGATTTTCGCACCTGTAGCTAAGTCACCTTCTAATTCAAGAGCGTCTACCACTTTTTGAACGTTCACAAGAGCTGTTCCCCCACCTGAAACGATACCTTCTTCAACTGCTGCGCGAGTTGCGTTTAAGGCATCTTCAATGCGAAGTTTTTTCTCTTTCAATTCTGTTTCAGTAGCGGCACCGACTTTAATCACGGCAACTCCACCTGATAATTTAGCAAGACGTTCATGTAATTTTTCACGGTCAAAATCACTTGTTGTGTCTTGTGCTTGTGCGCGAATTAAAGCAACACGGTTCGCGATTAATTCTTTAGAACCTGCACCTTCAACGATTGTAGTGCTGTCTTTAGAAACTACCACTTTACCAGCTGTCCCTAATTGAGCTAATGTTGCGTCTTTTAATTCTAAGCCAAGGTCTTCTGTAATGACTTGAGCACCTGTTAAGACCGCGATATCTTCTAACATCGCTTTACGACGGTCCCCAAATCCTGGAGCTTTTACAGCTACCACGTTAAATGTTCCGCGTAATTTGTTTAATACTAATGTTGGTAAAGCTTCACCATCCACGTCATCCGCGATGATTAATAACGCACGTCCTTGTTGAACGATTTGTTCTAATAATGGAATGATTTCTTGGATGTTTGACACTTTCTTATCTGTGATTAAGATAAATGGATTGTCTAAAGTCGCAATCATCTTGTCATTGTCTGTCACCATGTATTGTGATAGGTAACCACGGTCAAATTGCATTCCTTCTACAACATCTAATTCCGTTTCAATCCCTTTAGATTCTTCGATTGTGATAACGCCGTCGTTACCCACTTTTTCCATAGCTTCAGCGATTAATTCACCGACTTCAGCCGAACCTGAAGAAATGGCCGCAACTTGTGCGATAGCTTCTTTTGATTCTACTGGACGAGAAATGCGGTGTAATTCTTCAACCGCTGCTTTTGTCGCAAGTTCAATCCCGCGACGGATGCCTACTGGGTTGGCTCCAGCTGTTACGTTTTTCAAACCTTCACGAACGATGGCTTGTGTTAAAACCGTTGCTGTTGTTGTACCGTCACCGGCAATATCGTTTGTTTTTGAAGCCACTTCAGCCACGAGTTTTGCACCCATATTTTCGAAGTGATCTTCTAATTCGATTTCTTTGGCAATTGTTACCCCATCATTTGTAATCAGTGGAGAACCAAATGCTTTTTCTAATACAACATTACGTCCTTTTGGTCCTAATGTTACTTTTACTGTGTTCGCTAAAACGTCCACACCACGTAGCATGGCGCTTCTTGCGTCTTCTGCAAATTTAATATCTTTCACCATAGTTATATCCTCCTTTATTCAACAATTGCGATAATGTCTTTTTCTTTCACGATGATATATTCTTGACCATCTAATTTAACTTCTGTTCCTGAATATTTCTCGAATACGACTTTATCGCCAACCGCTACTTGACGGTCTTCTGCAGCAGTGAATTCGCTTGTTGCGATTACTTTTGCAAATTGTAATTTTTCTTGAGCAGTTGTTGGTAAGAATAATCCCCCAGCAGTTTTTTCTTCTTGCTCTACCATTTGAATAACAACTCTATCTTTTAAAGGCTTTAACATATGAAATCCTCCTTCATTTTTTTAGCACTCAAAAACACTGAGTGCTAACTCATAGTTTTATGATACTCATTTGGTCAGGAAAAATCAAGAATAAATACTTGCTTATTTGTCTGTAATTTTGTAAGATTTTGACAGGAAAGGATGATTGCGATGACACGAAAAAGTTTCTTCAGAAAACTATATTTTGAAATCATATTAGCCGTCTTCTTTATCTTTCTAGCAACGACGCATTATCCTGGAAATGGATTTGACTTTATCACATTATTCTGCTGTCTATTCGCAACGACAAGCATCGTAACAAGTATCAACATGCTTCGCACCTATAACGAGTTAAAAAAACTCGCTAATCTCATCGAGAATCTTCCCGATGACGAGGATTCACTAGACGATAAAGAACCAAAAGAAAAGCACTAATCGCTCCGCAAATCGGATTGGATTAGTGCTTGTTTTTTATAGCTTAGTCATCTTTTTCAAAAATCGATATCTTGAAAAGAATCTTAACCCAGGAATCAGTAATCCTATGGAATAAGCTAATGCAACGGTCGCAATGATGCTAAAATATGAAAAGTCCATAAGAATAATAGTACAAATATCAGGAATGCAACGACGATAATTGAAAAGAATTTAACATTCGTTTTATAAGTCTTAGAGGCTTCTTCTAAAACTTCTCGTTCCGTTTCTGAAGATAAAATAATAGGTTCCCCTACTATCCATTGTTCTCCTTTTCCTATCTGGAATCTTGTTAACGCGAATATACTAATGAGTATAAAAAACAGTGAAACCACTCTAAATTCAAGCGTAACGTCCCAATTAAATAGGGGTAAAAAGGCTTTTGTAACTATCCCCGCAGTGGCAACCATTGAATAAAAGAATGGCGGTATTTTTAAAGTTTTAGTTTCTATGATGCTGTAATATTGATTATCATTCGTGTTGAAATAAATAAAGTCAAACGGTCTCTTACATAACATCAACCAATTTTTCTGAGTAAAAATCTTCTTGTTTTCCAAATTTTAAACATCCTTTTTTTTACAATTCTATAGATTCATATCCTATTATCATTTCAATCGTGGACTAATAGAGCTTTTCACTAGCTCTATTTTTTATTATCTTTTTTTGATTCATCCTCATTCAATGATTGATTACTGTTCGTTGTGTGATTCGATTCTTGCACCATAAGTACCTTTACAACCGTGTAAACAACTGCTAGAAAGAAGGCCAAACATAATAAAGTCCCAACGCCAAAATTAATGAAAAAGTCCTTAAAAAATTGATTGCCAAAAATTCTTAATAGTTCCAACTGTTATATCTCCCTTTTAATTGTTCACTTTCCTTCTTTTTGCATAGTATACCGTACAATGTTCTCTATATAAACTTTACTCAGCTTTTTTACTTTTTACAAATTCAACCAACTCCGGTGACCAACTACCTCCACCATATTCAATCTTACCAGTATTATAATCCTTATAAAGGTTAAAGGAGATTGTATAATCTTTATTGTCATTAACATAAAGATAAACAAAGATTCCGCCTGTTGGTATTTTATTAAATGAGTAAATTGTATATTTTTGGATGAACCCTTTTTCAGTTAAAGCATCGGGGTCAATCCATGTTAATTCTTTCAAATATATCTGTTCAACCTCTTCACTCTTAACGATTTGATTTATCTCATTATTTTGAACTATTCCCAGTATTGTGTATCCACCAACAACTAGGCCCACAACTACTAAAAGTACTTTTGTCATCTTTTTCAATTTCAATCCCATCCTTTTGAAACGATATCTTATTTTTCATAGTATATCACGAACTACACTCGTTATAAATACTCTCTTGATTCGTAAAAAAGCACTAATCGCTCCGCAAATCGGATTGGATTAGTGCTTGTTTTTATTCTTCATTATTGGGTGTTGCTTCTATTGATTCATTTTGCTCTACCGTGTCCTCGTCGTTTGTTTCACACCCCTTAAACACGCAATCTACCCCTTTACTAATGATCCAAAATATTGTTACAACCCCAATAAGGCATAAAAATATAACGAATAGTATATACATCATCATTAGATAAAAACCACCTTCGGGCCAAAACGGATTCCCTTCAGTAGCTAAAATTTTCAACAATTCCATCTATTGTTATTTCCCTTTTTATTGTTAATTTTCCCTTTTTTGCATAGTATACCGTATAAAGTTCCATATATAAACTTTACTCAGCTTTTTTACTTTTTACAAAGCTATTTAATTCTGGCGACCAACTACCTCCACCATTTTTTATCTTACCAGTATTATAATCCATATAAAGGTGTACGGAGACTGTATAATCTTTATTGTCATTAACATAAAGATAAACAAATATTCCACCTGTTGGTATTTTCTCGAAAGAGTCAATTGTATATTTTTGTATTTTCCCTTTTTCGGTAAAAGCATCGGGGTCAGTCGATGTTAATCGTTTCAAATATATTTCCTTTACCTCTTCGCTGTTAACGATTTGATTCATCTCATTATGTTGAATAAAATCAACCGTCTTGTATCCACCAACTATTAAAATCAGTACTGCTAGAACTCCCCATAGAAATTGTTTCTTCTTTACCAAATCCAAGAACACCCCACTCTTTTAAAACTGTATACGAATCTATTTTTCATAGTATATCATGAACTACACTCGTAATAAATACTCTCTCAGTCTGTAAAAAAGCACTAATCACTCCGCAAATCGGATTGGATTAGTGCTTATTTTTATTCTTCATTATCTGTTAGTTCTTCTATTATTTCATTTTGGTCTAACGCTTCCTCGTCTTTTGTTGGTTTATACTTAACAACTGTGATTGCAGCTTTCATAAAAACATAAGCAAGAGCTACAATACCTGCAAAAACAACCAAACCAAATATCATTAAAACCCAGATTACTTCTTGAACTGCCTTTGGATCCCAAAATGGATTCCCTTCAGCAGCTAAAATTCTCAATAATTCCATCTATTGTTATCTCCCTTTTCTTTGTCGACTGACATTTTATCTAAATCCCTATACAACATTATAAATATACAACTTTTAATCCTTTTTACCTACTAAATCTTTGACCTTTTTAGCATATCCTCCACCAGACCGTTGTATTTTCCCCGTTTCATGGTTTTTTTCTAGAGTCATTCGGACATACAGTTCACTATCATCATTCAGAAATACCGTAAACATGATTCCACCCATTGGATTATGCTCGATTGACTGTTCATCAATTTGATAGGAAATAATTTTACCTTTATCTGTTAAAGCATCTTCATCTAAATATTTCAGATAGTTTTCTACGATTTCTTTTACTTCTTCACTTTTAACAATGTGGTTCATCTCATTATTTTGAACGACTTCCATTATTTTATAACTTCCAACAATTACACCCACACCTACTAGAAATCCTACGAACACTTTTATCCATTTTTTCACTGTCACATTCCCATCCTTTTCACTTGGGTCCTCATCTATTTTCACAATAAGTCCCTACAAATTTTACTCATTCCCCGATCCACTTATTAATTTGTTAAATTCTTGAGACGGACCCCCGCCTTCATTGACTAACCTACCATCAGTATATCGAGGATCTTTATCAATCAAAAAATGGACATACATTTCTTTGTTATTATTAATAAAAACGCGAAACATTATGCCCCCCATCGGATTCAAAGAAATCGAGTCCTTATCAATTTCATAACTTTGAATGATATTTCCTTCTTCAAGAGCTCCCTTATGTCTTTGCTTTAAATTATTTTCAATAATGGCTTTAACTTCATCACTCTTAACAATGTGGACCATCTCATTATGGCGAACTATTCCCATTATTGTATATCCACCAACAACTAGGCCCACAACTACTAAAAGTACTCTTGTCATCTTTTTCAATTTCAATCCCATCCTTTTCACTTGATGTACTTATCTATGTTCACAGTATGTAACTACGAATTTTACTCATTCCCCGAACCACTTATTAATTTTTCAAATTCTTCAGACGGTCCCCCACCTTCATTGACTAACCTACCATCAGTATAACGGGGATCTTTATTAATCGAAAAAAGTACATAAATTTCTTTGTTATTATTAATAAAAACGCGAAACTTTATACCGCCCATTGGACTCAAAAATATCGAGTCCTTATCAATTTCATAACTTTGAATGATATTTCCTTCTTCAAGTGCTCCCTTATGTCTTTTCTTTAAACTACTTTCAATAATTTCTTTAACTTCATCACTCTTAACAATTTGAACCATCTCATTATGGCGAACTATTCCCATTATTGTGTATCCACCAACAACTAGGCCCACAAGTACTAAAAGTGCTCTTATCATCTTTTTCAATTTCAATCCCATCCTTTTGAAACGGTATCTTATTTTTCATAGTATACCACGAAGCGCACTTGTTATAATAATCTTTCTGTAAATAAAAAGGCACCCTATGCGGATGCCTTTCAATAGATTATTTTTGGTTGTCCAAGAAATAAATTAGAGTTTGTAATTCGTTTGTTAAGTCCACGTTTTGAACTCGAACGTCTTCTGGTACGTCTAAGCGGATTGGTGTAAAGTTCAAGATTCCGCGAACATTTGCTTCTACTAAGCGGTCTGCTGTTTCTTGAGCAACATCTTGAGGCACTGTTAAGATAGCCACTTGGATTTGTTGAACTTTCAATTGTTCTACCATTTCATCCATGCTGTAAACTGGCACACCTGTTTGGATTGTTCCAACGATGTCTTCGTTTACGTCGAACGCTGCGCTAATACGTACGTTGTTGCTTTGGTGGAAGTTGTAGTTTAAGAGCGCTTGTCCTAATTTACCAACCCCTACTAAGGCTACGTTCGTTAGGCGATCTTGGTTTAAAGTATGGCTGAAGAATTCTAATAAGTATTCTACATCATATCCATATCCACGTTTTCCTAAAGCTCCAAAGTATGAGAAGTCACGACGGATTGTTGCACTATCTACTTTTACGGCTTCACTTAATTCTGTTGATGAGATGCGACGTTTCCCTGCATCGTGCAAGAAACGTAAGTAACGATGATAAATGGCCAAACGTTTCGCAGTTGCGCGTGGCACTTCGATTTCCTTCATTTCGTTAATATCTTTCATGAATAAAACTCCCTTTTTCTTTTATATCCATGCGTATTCTATCACAACAACTTTTTATTTCACAAACACTTTGCCTTGCTCTCACGAATAATTATGAATTTCGCTTATATACAGCAAGCCTTGTGCTTTTTTCTTCACAACCTCCCTATTGTGAATGTGAATGCAAGGAAGAACGCGTATCAATATTGTTCCCCTTCTTTTTTATGCTAAAATGAAATGAAACCACATTGAAAGGACCCGTCATGATTTTACTACAAGGACAAGGACTCGCGCGTACGTTTGCGGATGAAGTCCTATTTGAAAATATTACGATTCATATTCAAGAAAATTCACGCATTGCCATCGTTGGGCGAAATGGTACTGGAAAATCTACGCTATTAAAAATGTTGGCTGGAATCGAAGAACCTTCTCTTGGTGCTGTGTCAAAGAAGAAAGACCTTTCGATTGGCTACTTAGATCAATACGCTGCCATCCAGTCTTCCCGCACTGTTTGGGAAGAAATGGTGCATCTCTTCGAAGATGTGGAAACCTTGAAGAAACAAGCGCAAAAAGCAGCTGAACAACTTGGTGACCCAGACCTTCTAAGTGACCCCGTGGCGTACGAACTCGCCTTAAAACGATACGACCAGCTACAAGAAGAATTGAACCAAAAGAATGCGTATGGTTACGAGTCTGAAATTCGAACCGTACTTCATGGATTCCGTTTCTATCCAGAAGACTACGACCAACCGATTCAAGCACTCTCTGGGGGCCAACGCACTCGTTTAGCACTAGCTCGTATTTTATTAGAAAAGCACGACCTACTCATCTTAGACGAACCAACCAACCACTTGGATATCGAGACATTGACGTGGCTTGAAGACTACTTACGCTCTTCAAGTAGCGCGCTTGTCATCGTATCCCACGACCAATACTTCTTGGACCGTGTGTGTAACGAAGTCTATGAAATCAGTCATAAGGCCTGCGAATATTACAAAGGAAACTACTCGCACTACTTAGAAGAACGCGAGCAACGCTATTTACTCAAACAAAAAGCCTACGAGAAGCAGCAACAAGAGATTCACGACTTAGAAGAATTCATCGCGAAAAACTTAGTGCGCGCATCAACTACAAAACGTGCGCAATCACGCCGTAAGAAGCTCGAGAAAATGGAACGCTTAGAGAAACCAAAAGGCGATCAGCGCTCTGCTCGTTTTGAATTTACCGTGGAACGCGAATCCGGAAACCAAGTGCTGCAAGTAACTGATGCTTATATCGGCTATGATCACGAAGCCTTGAGTGGTCCGATTTCCTTCCAGCTTCGCAAACGTGAAGCCATCGCGATTGTGGGGCCTAACGGTATTGGAAAATCTACCCTCTTGAAGTCGATTACGGGTGAATTGCCTCTAATCGAAGGCTCAATCGACTTAGGCACTGGCGTTCAAGTCGGTTACTATGACCAAAACTTGGCCGGCCTCTCATCGAATCAAACGGTTCTAGAAGAACTATGGTCTCGTCACTCTACGATGCCTGAAAAAGACATCCGTTCGATTCTTGGCAGTTTCCTCTTCTCAGGCAACGACGTGGAGAAAACAACCGCTCAACTCAGCGGGGGTGAAAAGGCCCGTTTGGCGCTTTGCAAACTGTCTCTTGAACATGATAATTTCCTACTGCTCGACGAACCAACCAACCACTTGGACATCGACAGTAAAGAAGTCCTCGAAGATGCCCTCATCGACTACGACGGCACCATTTGTTTCGTCTCGCATGACCGTTTCTTCATCAACAAGGTCGCAACGGCTATTCTTGAAATCGAAGAAACTGGCAGCACGCTGTATTTAGGCGACTACGACTACTATCTCGAGAAAAAACAAGAGAAAGAAGAACTCGCCGCTTTGCAAGAGGCCAAGGATGCCCCACTAGCAACGACCCAGCCGATGACAGAAGCCAAGGCCAGCTATCACGCCTCTAAAGAAGAGCAACGTCAAATTCGTACGCTCACACGTCGCATTGAGCAACTAGAAGCGGAGATGCACGATATCGAAACTGCACTCGAACAAGTGCATGAGGCGATGACGCTGGAAGAAAACTATTCTGACCCAGATAAAGCCGCTGCCCTCTCAACCGAAGAAGGAGCCCTTCTCGAGCGCCAAGAAACCCTTCTTGCAGAATGGGAAGAAGCCTCTCTAGCGCTAGAAGAATTCAATTTATAATCGTTTGAAATTATCATATATGATAATTTTGTACTTGCAATTCATCTCTAGCTCTAGAAGAGTTCAATCCATAATCGTTTGAAATTATCATATATGATAATTTTGTACTTACAATTCATCTCTAGCACTAGAAGAATTCAATCCATAATCATTTGAAATTATCATATATGATAATTTTGCACTTTCAGCAATTCAAAAAAGCGTAGACTCTTTTTATAGAGCCTACGCTTCTTTTGTCGTTTACTGTTGCCACTGACTTTGATAGAGATTGTAGTAAAATCCACGTTGCTCCATCAAGCTGGCATGATTTCCTTTTTCAATGACATGTCCGTCTTTTAAGACTAGAATCACATCTGCGGTACGAATGGTCGACAAGCGGTGCGCCACGATAAAGCTCGTGCGTCCTTCCATCAGATGTTGGAAAGCTTCTTGAATCTTCAACTCGGTACGCGTATCGATGGAAGAAGTCGCTTCATCAAGAATCAGCATATTAGGTTGTCCCATCATCACACGAGCGATGCAGAGCAATTGTTTTTGCCCTTGCGAGAAGTCCCCACCGTCATCTGAAATCACCGTATCATATCCTTGTGGCAGACGGCTTACAAATCCATGAATATGACAGAGTTTGGCGATGCGAATCATCTCTTCTTCGCTAATCGTTGGATTTCCCATCGTTATATTTTCACGGACAGTTCCCGTTTGAAGCCATGTTTCTTGAAGCACCATTCCAAATCCATTTCGTAGGCTTTGACGAGTGATGTCTTCAATCGAATGGCCATCGATGGCTAATTTTCCACTATTAATATCGTAGAAACGCATCAATAAGTTAATCAATGTCGTCTTTCCACTTCCGGTTGGACCGACAATCGCCACACGTTGCCCTGGTTTGACCTCAAGCGAGAAGTCTTCAATCAGCGGTTGGTCTTTCACATAAGAGAAGTCCACATGGCTAAATTCCACCGCTCCGTCAAAGTTTTCAGGAGACACAGCCCCTGCACGTTCTGGACTCTCAGAAGGTTGTTCCAATAGTTCAAACACGCGGTTGGCACAGGCAATCGCATTTTGCAGTTCGGTAATAACTCCTGAGATTTCATTGAATGGTTTCGTATATTGGTTCGCGTAACTTAGGAAGGACGATAGTTGCCCCACCGTCACGCCACCACTCATCACGAAGAACGCCCCGAACACGCCCACACTGGTGTAGACGATGCTATTGACAAAGCGCGTTGCCGGATTCGTGATGCTCGAGAAGAAAATAGCCTTGAGCGATACATCCGTTAACTCCTTATTTATCACCGAGAAGTCCTCGATGACTTTTTCTTGTTGTTGAAAGGCCGTAACCACTCGTGTTCCCTCAATCATCTCGTTCATAAAGGCTGTTTGGTCTCCACGAATTTCCGATTGTTGTTTAAAGAAATGATAGGATTTCTTCGCAACGAAGCTAGCCATCACAAAAGATACTGGCGTCACCACTACTACTACCAGCGTCAATGTCATATTCACGCTCAGCATAAAGACTAAGGTCCCTAGAATGGTCATCACACCAGTGAATAACTGTGTGAATCCCATCAATAATCCATCCGCAAATTGATCCGCGTCCGCAATGATACGGCTCTCGGTTTCTCCGGCTGGATGAATATCTAAATAACTAAGTGGCAATGTCTCGATTTTTTCAAGCGCGTCTCTACGAAGGTCACGTACAACCGAGTACGTCATCTTATTATTGCTGAGGTTCATAAACCACTGCGCGATGGCTGCCATTGCCGTAAAGAGTGCAATCTGCCAAATGATGGCAAATAATCCTTCATAGAACACTTGGCCCGTGTCCAGCATTTGGTCTACGGCTTCCCCGACTAATTTTGGAATCATTAACGTTCCGAATACATTCACACTCGCCAAAAGAATCGACGCTACAAAGTAGATGCGATAGCGACGGATGTAGCGGAGGACTTTACGGATGGTTTCCCATTGAGTTGTCTGTCTCATGCTTCATCCTCCTTTGGAAATTGTGAATAGTAAATTTCTTGATAAATTTCGTTGCCCGCTAAAAGCTCTTCATGCGTGCCTTTGCCGACAAGATTTCCTTCGTCTAACACGAGAATTAAGTCTGCATACTGCACAGAAGCTGCCCGTTGCGACACAATAAAGGTCGTTGGACGTGGCGTTTGGTTCTTGATGGCTTCACGCAATTTTGCATCGGTCGCAAAGTCTAACGCCGAAGCACTATCATCTAAAATTAAAATTGGTGCTTGTTTGGCAATCGCACGTGCAATCGTCATCCGTTGTTTTTGCCCACCGGATAAGTTGCGACCATTTTGTTCGATACCATAATCCAGTCCGCCTTCTTTTGTTTGTACAAACTCACTGGCTTGAGCGACGCCGAGTGCGTGTTCTACCACCTCATTAGAAGCAGATGCATTTCCAAAACGGACATTGTCGGCAATCGTTCCACGGAAGAGTTGCGCCTTTTGTAAGACCATTCCTACAGCCCCACGAATCGATGCAAAACGGTAGTCGCGAACGTCATTTCCGAATACTTCAACTTCCCCTTCTGTCGCATCATAGAACCGAGGAATCATATTCACAAGAGACGATTTCCCGCTACCAGTCCCCCCGATAACGCCGATGGTTTGTCCTTTCAACGCGGTAAATGAAATATGGTTGAGCGCTGCATTTTGGTCTCCTTGATACGTCAATGTCACGTCTTTAAACGCCACTGCCACTTCGCCTTCTGGATGAACCTCTTTCGTTCCTTCGACCATATCTGGCTCAATCGATAGAATATTGTCGATACGTTCCGCACTCGCTACGGATTTTGTCATCGTTACGACAAGGTTCGCGAATTTCACAAGCTCCACTAGAATTTGTGACATGTAGTTTGTTAAAGCGATGACGTCCCCTTTTGACAAGGTTCCAGTATCCACTTTAATCGCCCCACCATAAAGAATGACGATGAGCGCCACATTCACAATCACAAATGTAATAGGATTCATGGCTCCTGAGAGGCCACTCACCTTTTGTTGCGCTTGATTCAATGTTTCAGTATCTTCTCTAAAGGTATGGATTTCTTTTTCTTCACGGTTAAATGCACGAATCACACGCACCCCAAGTAGATTTTCATGCACGAGGCGCATAATGCGATCCAATCGATCTTGCACACGGCGATACATCGGAATCGTCCAGTAAATAATCCCAAATACAACGACCGCTAAAATCGGCACTGTAATGACAAATGTCCATGCCATTTCCACATTCACGACAAACGCCATCACAATCGCCCCACCAACGATAAACGGTGAACGAAGCAATAGACGAAGCGCGATATTTAACCCGTTTTGCACAAGATTGATATCACTCGTCAAACGCGTCAGTAAAGTGTCATTTCCCAGCGCATCGAGTTGCGAAAAGCTAAAGTATTGAATTTTTGAAAAGAGCGCCTGTCTCACATCAGCGGTAAATCCAGTCGCCGCCTTTGCCGCAAAATACTGAGCGGTAATCGACACAACAACACCTAAAATCCCTAAACCAATTAGGATTGCCCCTTGATGAAGAATCAAGGACGTGTCTTGGTTTCCAATTCCTTTATCAATAATGACCGCCATAATCAGCGGAACAAATAACTCCAGAATCGCTTCGAATAATTTGAATAATGGTGCCAATATCGTTTCTTTCAGATACGGCTTTAAATAAGGTTTTAATTGCTTCACACGCGTACTTCCTTTTACATCCATAGTACTTTTATTGTATCACATTTTATCCTCTTCAAAAGCGGAAAAACTTGCTTCCTGCTTTTGATTTTTAGGATGTAACAATTATGTTACGTAACAAAAATGTTACACTCACTTTTAATTTCCTAAAGATGTATCATTAATGATACAAAACTATTTTTTCCCACAGTGGAGTATATATGCGAAAAAAGGAGCGTAGGAATTTTATTCCGTAACTAAAGAACTTATAAAATGTGACGCAGTAGCTGATTGAATTAAGCTTCATCACTCGTGATTTGCTTAATTCTAATCAGCCTTGCGGGGGTAAGACTACAAAGCAAAAAGGACTCACACTGTGAGTCCTTTTTTAGCTTTTGTCTTACTCCCTATTTACGTAATCCGTGTTCTTCGATGTACTCCGCAATTTGGATGGCATTGCTTGCTGCACCCTTACGGATATTATCGCCCACACACCAAATGTGGAAGCTGTTTGGTTGAGAAATGTCGCGACGAATACGTCCCACGTACACTTCATCATGTCCAGTTGCTTGTAATGGTGTTGGATATACATTTTCCTCAGGTTTATCTAATACGATTACGCCTGGTGCTTTTTCTAAAATCGCACGAATTTCCTCAGGAGTTGTATCTTTTTCGAAAGTCACATTGATTTCTACAGAGTGTGAGTTGAATACAGGCACACGCACACAAGTAGCAGTGATGGCTACATCATCTGACAATCCTAGAATCTTGCGAGTTTCTTGAATCATTTTCATTTCTTCTTTTGTATAGCCGTTTTCTAAAAATACGTCGATATGTGGCAATACATTATTGTAAATTGGGTGTGGGTAGTTTGTTGGAGCTTCCCCTTTTTCCCCGTTTCTTAAATCGTTAATCCCTGCTTGTCCAGAACCTGAAACAGCTTGGTAAGTTGTATACGCCACACGTTTTAATACAAATGCATCATGCAATGGACGTAATGGCACAACAGATTGGATAGTTGAGCAGTTTGGATTTGCGATAATCTTACGTTCTAATGTTGGTGCGTTACATTCTGGCACGACTAAATCAATCTCTGGATCCATTCTCCATGCGCTTGAGTTGTCGATAACAATCACGCCGTCACGTTCTGCGATTGGCGCAAATTTCAATGAAGTGCCGCCCCCTGCTGAGAAGATGGCGTAATCAATATCACGCTTGAAGGAGTCTTCCGTTAATTCTTCGACTACATAATCTTTTCCTCTAAACTGTAGTACTTTCCCTGCTGAACGCGCTGATGCAAGTAGATATAAGTGATCCACTTGTAAGTTGCTTTCTTCTAACCGTTCAATCATTTTTGTTCCAACGACACCTGTCGCTCCTACAATTGCAATATTTACCATAAAAAAATCTCCTTTTTGCTAAAACGCTATGTTGAAAATTATAGCGAATCTCTCGTTAAAAGTAAAGAATTGTCTTTCTTCGCGACACATTTGTAGCTGGTATAGATACACTCTTTCACGAGTGCGTCATCTGAGCATACATTCAGCGCGATTGAAATCCAATGCTTCTTATTCATATGATAGGCTTCATAAATTCCGTCATGTGCAATGAGTTGTTCCTTGTCCTCCGGATGAATCTTCACGTTCAAAATCAAGGCATCGGCCTTTGAAGCCACTCCTAGTTTTTGAAGCGGCACTTGCATCATGAGACCATACCATTTCCCTTTTTCTTCGACCATAAAGCCCAGCGCCTCCGTCTTCTCAAACAGATTGCCACAGTATGGGACAATATTTTCGATTATCCACTTTGTCCATTTTTGGCGCGTTTCTTCGATATCTGATTGTTCGGGATGCATCCACTGAAACACTAGCTCCTCTGCCTCTTCGCGCAAGGCTTGAGCGATACTACTACTCGTTGTCGGTATATCGAATAAGGTATAGCGCTCGTTAACCTCATCGAGCGCTACGATTTCTAAGCCTTGTTTTTTGCTAGCTGTGACTACCTGAAAGCAAAATTCTTCCATTTGGCTCGGAAAGACTTTTCCTTCCAGTTCTGTTAAGTCCCTTGTTAGTTTCCATTTCATAAATGCGACCTCTTATAAGCGATACTCAGCACGCAATTCGAGAATCACGTCGCGTAAATCGGCTGCTTTCTCGAAATCGAGGTCCTTGGCTGCCGCACGCATATCCAACTCGAGTAACTCAAGCGCTTCTCGGCGTTGTTCTTGCGTCATCTTCTTGAAGTCTTTTGCAGTCGTTGGCGCATCTTCTTTTTCGACCTCGTGCGTAATCGCAATTAAATCACGGATATTCTTCACGATAGTCTTCGGAACGATACCATGTTCTTTATTGTATGCCTCTTGGATGGCACGACGACGATTCGTTTCATCAATCGCTTTTTGCATCGAATCCGTAATCTTATCGGCATACATAATCACGCGACCATTCGCATTGCGCGCCGCACGTCCAATCGTTTGAACCAGAGAACGTTCACTACGAAGGAAGCCTTCCTTATCCGCATCGAGAATCGCCACAAGGGACACTTCCGGCACGTCTAACCCCTCACGAAGCAAGTTGATTCCGACCAATACGTCGAATTCCCCGAGTCGTAAGTTACGGATGATTTCCGTACGTTCCAATGTCTTAATGTCACTATGCAAGTACTTCACCTTAATGCCCACTTCTTCTAAATAGTCGGTCAAGTCCTCAGACATCTTCTTCGTTAAAGTCGTAATGAAAACACGCTCGTTTCGTTCTACACGTAAATTAATTTCACTAATAAGGTCATCAATCTGTCCTTTAATTGGACGAACTTCCACAGGTGGATCTAATAAGCCAGTTGGACGAATGATTTGCTCGGTAACTGTTGGCGTATGTGATAATTCATAAGGCCCCGGAGTAGCCGAAATGTAAATGATTTGTGGCACGCGTTCCTCAAACTCTTCAAAGCGCAATGGACGGTTATCTAAAGCACTTGGTAAGCGGAAGCCGTATTGAATCAACTGCTCCTTACGAGCACGGTCCCCGTTATACATTCCACGAATTTGTGACATCGTAATATGCGACTCATCGACCACGAAGAGCGAATCTTTCGGGAAGAAGTCTAATAAAGTATACGGTGGTTGTCCTGGACGTCGGCCATCCATATGACGGGAGTAGTTCTCAATCCCGTTACAGTAGCCCATCTCTAGTAGCATTTCGATATCGTAGTTGGTCCGTTGTTCTAAGCGTTGTGCTTCAAGTAACTGATGGTTGTCCCGTAATTCTTTTAGTCGTTCCGCAAGCTCTTCTTTAATCGTTGCGACCGCACGTGAAATTTGGTCTTCGTTCGCCACAAAGTGCGTTGCTGGGAAAATCGGCACGTGTTCCACAGTCGCTTTGATTTCACCCGTCAACACATCAACTTCTTTAATCGCTTCGATTTCATCTCCGAAGAATTCAATACGAAAGGCCGTCGCATCATTCCCTGGCAGGAAGATTTCAACGACGTCCCCACGAACACGGAATGTTCCACGGCGGAAATCATAGTCGTTACGCTCAAATTGCATTTCGACCAATCGACGCAATAAGTCATCACGTTCGATTTCCATGCCTTCACGAAGCGACAATACATGGTCGCGGTAATCTTCCGGGTTTACTAACCCGTACATCGAAGACACGGACGCCACTACAATCACATCACGACGTTCTAGAAGGGCGCTTGTGGCCGAGTGTCGTAATTTATCAATCTCATCGTTGACGCTCGATTCCTTCTCGATATACGTATCGCTGGCAGGAACGTATGCCTCTGGTTGATAGTAGTCATAGTACGACACAAAATATTCGACCGCATTGTCCGGGAAGAATTCTTTCAACTCTCCGTACAACTGGCCGGCTAATGTTTTATTATGCGCTAATACGAGCGTTGGTTTATTGACTTCTTGAATGACATTGGCAATCGTGAACGTCTTCCCTGTTCCGGTTGCCCCAAGTAAGGTCTGTTCTTTGACCCCATTATTAATGCCATCGACGAGTTCTTGGATGGCTTGAGGTTGGTCTCCATTTGGTGCATAAGGAGCCACTAATTTAAATTGATCCATGACTTCACCTCTTTCTTTTCTAGTATACCATCATTACGGGAGTTTTACCGTTTGTCTGTCTTGTTCTTTCACAATACCTTGCTTGCAATTCAAGTAGGACTTTTGTATAATAGTTCGTGTTGGAAACAACTGATCAGTAATTATACATGTTAAATGAAAGAGGGGTGAACCCATTGCCAAATATCGCATCACAAATCAAACGTGTTCGTACTAACAAAAAGTCAACACTTGCTAACAACGCTCAAACTTCTGCTATGCGTACAGCTATCAAAAAATTTGACGCTGCTGTAGCTGAAGGTGCTGAAAATGCTGAAGAATTATTACGTGCTGCTCACAAAGCAATCGACGGAGCTGCTTCTAAAGGATTAATCCACAAAAACAAAGCTTCTCGTGATAAATCACGTCTTGCTGCAAAATTAAGCAAATAATATGTAGCCTGAGAATTGATCTCGGGCTCTTTTTTTATGCTCTGAAATATGAACGCCTTACGGGTAACAAATAAAAAGATTAGAACACTTTCTTCGAACTCCTCTGGATTTTTTCATCGTTATCATAATCATTGCACCGACTTGAGCCGAAGTCTCAAGTCTAGCAAGCTTCAAACTGAGGGTAAGAGATAAATCCCTAACCCTCAGTAATTCACATTGCTTGCTGGAACACGATTATAATTACGATGAAATCCAGGGAGTTCTTCGTTTGTGTTCTACTCTATCGCGCTATCCGTAAGGCGTATATTATTAAAGATAAAAAAAGAAGACCGAGCAATTCGAAGGCGGGGGAGAAAAAGAAAAGGTGGCCGGGGGATATGAAGGTGCTAAGAAACAATGCCCCAACAATTGGACTGCTCCGGGAAGAAAAAGAAAAAGTGCCCGGAGGAGGTGGTTGGTCTCCTGCTCGGGCACTCTGTTATTGTTAGACGATGAGGTCGTCGACAAATTGTTTAGCTTCTGACAAGCTCATTCCTGTTGCGTTACGTAATTTTTGAATGGCATTAATTGGTTGACCATTGCGTTTCAATTCACGTATGCACTCTTCTAATTCTTCTGGGATGTACACTTCTTCAACGAGTGTACTCTCTTGTGTTGATGGTGTTTGTTCCACCACTCCGCCTGCATTTGGTTTTGTGCGGAACATTAGAGCAATTACCGCTACTACAACGACTGCGATGATAACGATTAATAATTCCATGGGTTTCTCCTATTTCATAAATTTGTAAACACTGCTTCTATGTGCGAATTCAAACGCTATAATTCTTAATTGGTCATCTTCGATTTCTACAATTAATCTATAATTCCCAATTCTATATCTCCAATATTTTGATAAAGTTCCACTCAGAGGTTTCCCCTTACTTCTTGGATCTTCACAGTCTATCAAATTTTTTTCAATCCATTTTTTTAAGATTACTTTTGTTCCATTATCTAATTTTTTAATTTTCTTTTTGAGACGTTCATCATAAAAAAGCGTGTACCTCATTATAAGTCTCCCCAGAATTCCTCATGGTCAACTAATATAACTTCTCCTTTTGCTTTAGCACTTTCGTACTCTTTTACAGCTTGTAAATCATATTCTTCTTCAATTTTTTCAGTTAATGCTTTCTTTAATAGGGTCGTTAATCCTTCTCCGGTAAAGTCTGCATAATTTTTAAAAAGGCGTTCTTCTTCTTTATTTAAACGTAATGAAATTGTACTCATTTTAACTCCTCCTTAATTGTATATACATTGTACCACATATTTTTATTAATTCAACTCAAATTTTAATTAAAATTAGATAATTATTTACAAACGACTCAACGCCGAAATCTTTAATAAGATATCGACGTTTCAAACAGACTAATTATAGCGTTCTTTGGCCGCAAAATTGGAGGATGAACCATTCCAATTGCATTTCTTTGATGCCGACGCTGGTTTTCAATGCGTACTCGGTTTCGACTAATTGCTGGAAGGCTGCTTCGAGTAATGGCGTTCCGTAGCGACGGCATTGGTTCAGCGCGAGTTTGACCCGGTATGGGTGAACCGCGAGTGTCTTTTGAATTTCGGGTTCTTGGTAGCCGGCTTTTTTCAAATACGACACTTGAAGCAATAGGCGGAATTGGCCTAATAGAATCGCGTTCATTTTGATTGGGTCTTCTTTTTGCAATAGCATATCATGATAAATTTGAAGGGCACGCTTGCTATCTTTGTTAAGTATGGCTTCCCCAAAATCAAAGATGCTTTGTTCCAAGGTTTTAGCGACTAACGCCTCGACCGTTTCAAGTCGAATGGAATACGTTCCAATTTCGGCAACCATTAATTTATCAAGTTCTTTCATACAAGTAGTGAGCGAGTATTGTGTCTTGATAAGTAAGGTGTTTAACGCCTCTTCTTGAATGCCATATTGTTGCGAACGTAAATAGTCCTTGATGTATTGTCTCACATCGCGTTCTGAGAGTTCGCTCGCATCGAGTAGAACGGCAACCTTCTTCAACTGCTTTACGATTTTTTTACGTTGGTCCAACTTTTCATATGGCGCAAAGAAAACCATCACCGAACTGTCCATCGGATTTTCTAAATACGCTTGAAGTCGGTCTAACTGATGGTCGACGGATTTCTTCTCCTTCTCCCCTGTTAAAAACGTTGGATTATCGATCATGACCAATCTGCGGTCTCCAAAAAATGGCACAGACTCCGCATCTTGAACCGCGGTTTGAACGGACACTTCATCCATATTGAATCGTCCCACGTTCAAGTCTTGATCCTCAGGAGCGACAATGGTGTCCAAAAATACTTTACGCGCAAGCTCTTGTAAGTATGGCTCTTTCCCTTGAACGAGATAAACCAGACTAACTTGCCCTTTTTTAATTCGATTGAGCTGTTTCTCAAATTCCATTTCTTCGCCTCCTGTTGTTTTAGTTTATCTTGAAAACGAGTCTTTGTCTATTGTTTCAATTCTTTTTTCCGTTTCGTAAGCATGGTCGTGACTTCTAGTTTTTCTGTGGTGAATCGAAGCCGAATTTGCCCGTCTTGGTCCGTCCGGAAAATGATAGCGCCACTAGCTTTCAAGCGCGCCAAAGTCTCTGGACTCGGATGACCATAGTGATTGTGCTTCCCACACGATATGAACGCGAGTCTTGGCTGAACGAGTGTAAGAAGCGCCTCGCCACTCGACGTCCTGCTCCCATGATGCCCCGCTTTAAGGATAGAGAACTGCAAGTGTGGATTGTCTTTTACGACAGCCTCTTCCACCTTCTCTGAGGCGTCTCCTGTGAGAAGAATCGTCTGCTTCATCACTGTCACTAGCGCCAGTATCGAGTCTTCGTTTTCCGCATGAGACAAACCTTTTGGCCACAGGACCTTCCACTTCGTCTCATTCCATTTCCACACATCTCCTGATAGTACCAACCGCCACTGAATCTTTGGATACTTCTTTTTCATTTCCTGCATCAAGGGAATCTTCTCCATGCCTTTTCCGATAATAAGTTGTCGGATAGTGATGTGCTTAGCGATTGTTTTTAAGTTCCCCACATGGTCTTCGTCCCCGTGCGAGAGCATGACTTGTGAGAGCTCCGAGAGCCCCTCTGCTTGCAGGGCAGGAACAACCGTCGTAATTCCTTGGTCTTTTTTCTTTCTATGTCGCCACGCCTCTTTCTGTTTAAAATCCGAGAGCCCTCCCGTATCGATAAGTGTCGCCTGATTCCATCCTGGCGCTAAAAGAAGGATGGAGTCCCCTTGCCCAACGTCCACCATCACGAGTTCTGTCCCCCAGTGATATGGCACTTCGATTAATAGCGCTAAAAGTGCAATAAGACAAACAACCCCTTTTCGAATCGTCATCTTTTTTTGTTCGAATAAAATCCCTACGACAATAAGGACAGTAAGAAAGAGAACTACCTCCCATTTGTCCCAAATCCCCAGTGTGAATTTTGTAAAGGACAACTGCTGGCAGAACGTAAGAACACAGGAAATGCCAGAAAGAATGAATTCTCCAAAAGTTGTTAGAAGGTCTATTAGCGGAACAAAACCAAATAGTACTGCGAACAAATAGGCGGTTAATAACGGAAATAGCAGCATTTCAAACAACAGCGAAAAGAGCGCAGTTAGAAGAATACTCAGCACATTCCAGTAAAAGAAATACTGACACAGAAGCGGCAATGCGATAAGACTCATCCCAATCGGGACCCACAAATTAGCCCGAATGCGAGGCAAGACAGCGCGTTGCCATTTTGAGAGAAAAATAATAATGGCTGTTAATCCATAGCTTAGTTGAAAGGCTACATTTAAAAGAATGCCTGGCCAAACGAGAATGGACACAATCGCCATCCAGAGTAGGCAGTCCATCTGCGTGCTCCCACGTTTTCTAACGAACGGTTTGGATAAGGCGGCTAACACGACCATGCCAATCGCACGGGTGCCGCTAATATTCCAGCCAATCACAAATCCGTAAAGCACTAGAAACATCACCAGTAACCCACGCGTTTTCTCTCTAGTGATGCCGATTCGCCACGAGAGGCGTTCGATGCAAGCGACCATTAAGGAGATATGTAATCCGGAGATGGCTAAGAGATGCAAGAGGCCGAGTTGTTTGTATTGCTCCCACACTTCTTCGCTAAATCCTGTTCGGTCTGCTAAGAGTAAGGCGCCTGTATATTGTTTAATTCGACTATCTTTTTGAACATGCAACATTTCTAACAACTGAGACCGAAGATGCTCCACAAAGCTCCAGAATCCTGGAACGGACTTCATACTAGAATTCAATCGTTCAACCTTCAAAGCGTGCAGCACACCAAGACTCTGATAGTAATTTTTCGCATCGAAATTCCCTTTATTGCGCGCATGCTCAATTTCTTCAATAGTCCCGTCCACAGTAACGCGAACTACTTCATGCAACTGCAAGAAGGCTTGTTGCTCAGATTCCGACTCTAGTACATAGTAGAAAAAGACTTTCTCGTGCTTCGTTCCAGCTTCCAGCGTCGCCGTTCCCGTTACTAAATCCCCATTCACCTTCAATTGGTTTGGATTTAACACGAGTTGCCCCTGTATCGCATCATCGACCGTAAAAGCAGGTTGTGTCACTTCTCGTACATACAAAAACAAACGCAGCCCGATCGCTACACATAGCACAACACCGACTACTCTTTTCCAAGCTTCGTGCCCCCGTTTCCACGCCAAAGCAATGATGAATAAAGGGACAATCCACCAAGCGACTGTCCCTTCAAACACAACGATGCCTGACACCACAAGCACTGCTAGTATCCAGTAACTCATTGCGTCACAATCCTTTCCTCAAAGGATTCGAAGAGCTTCTTGCCAATGCCTCGGACTTTCATCAAATCTTCCTTCGTTTTAAACGAACCATTCTTCTTTCGGTATTCGATAATCGCCTCGGCCTTTTTCTCGCCGACACCCTTCAATGTCTTCAGCTCTTCCACCGTAGCCGTATTAATATTCACTTTTCCTTCTTTGGATGCTTCTTTACTCGTGGCGCCTGCTGGAATTGCCTCAGCTTCTTCTCCCACTTTTGGCACAACAATCACCATTTGATCTTCTACTCTTTGCGCCAAGTTCACTTTCTGGCTATCCGCCTCCGCCGTCAATCCTCCCGCGGCATCAATCGCGTCTTTCACCCGGTCACCAACCTTCATTTGATAGACTCCCGGCTTTTTCACTTCTCCTTTAATATCAACGAAAATGACCGCTTCTAGCGTCGTACTTTCTTCCGTTTTCTCCGCCATTACTGTCGTTATCGCCGCTTCGGTTTCTTCCACGGCTTCTTCTTTTTTAGGCAGCAGTCCACCAACACTCACTAATAAAAGAAGTACTCCGCCAATGACCGCGCCCTTGACCGCTAGACTCCACGACTCCCATTTTTCTTTCCACTCATCAAAAAAAGCCATTTCTCTCACTCCTTAAAAAGATTTCTCCAATTAAAGATATGAGAAAAATGACTCATTGGTTATAGATTTTCAAGAATTTCAATCGCGTCTTGTAACGTCTTCACAGGATAGATTTTAATATCTGTTCCTAACTTTTCAGCCGCTTCTTTGACTTCTTCGTAGTTTGATTTAATATCTGGATAACGTGCACGCATTTCGTCAGTGATTTCATCGTCTGGGGCTAAGAAAACCGTTGCCCCTGCTTCAATCGCAGCTACTAATTTCTTATCAATTCCACCGATACGTCCAACCGTTCCGTCTAATTCAATCGTTCCTGTTCCGGCAATGTTATGTCCGTTTTTCAAATGACTATTCGTAATTTGGTTGTAGATTTCAAGCGTGAACATCAAACCACCTGAAGGGCCACTTACGCCATGTGCGTCGAATTCAACGGATGGGTCAGAAGTCACATCTTCATCCACTTCCCCGCCAAATCCAAGACGGATACCACCAGTACGGCTATTCATTTTCAACTTCGCGCTGATTGTCATTGTTGCATCATCACGTTTCACTTGAAGGACTAGCGTATGTCCTGGTTCAAGGCCTGCTAAATAGTCTTTTAAGTCTTCAAAACTCTCATCGGTATTGCCTGGGCTCCTTCCGTCAATCGTTTCGATAATATCTCCGACTTTTAACTTGTCACGGAAATCCGAACTTTGGTCCACGCGTGTAACGAAAATACCATTCACATGTCGCTCGACCGTTTTCCCAGCCGCTTCAAAGGCTACTCGAACCGCTTTTGAACGTGCGTTGCGCATACTGAAATCTTGCAGGGCATCGAATTCTTCTGGAGTATAATCCCCGAATACTTCTTCAGCCGGAACCATTTCGTGGTGCTTCAAGAACTTCTTAAAGTACGTTAAGACGGTCGCCTGCTCGACATACACCGTCAGCACCCGGAGTGATCCTGGGTCCTCATCTTTTGCTCCACTAATCGTTAAAAATTGGGATACTTCTTCTGCAGTCCCTGGCGATTCAATCACATACGGGATTGGAATCATCGCTACAATCGCTAATACAACGAAAATTAAGGCTGCAATAATAATCTTCTTAACCTTTGACATCTGTTATCTCCTCATCCATTTTTATTGTGCGTTCAGGCGCATCTTTGTATTTTTCTTGCAGGGCATCGGCCACCACACTTGGAACAAACGGCGTTACGTCTCCTCCAAAGCGAGCCAATTCCTTCATCATTGACGAACTTACAAATCGGTACTCTTCCTTGCTGAGTAATAATACCGTTTCGACTTCTCCGTTTTGAACACGGTTATGAGATGCAAGAGTTGCTTCATATTCAAAGTCAGTCGCATTTCGAACGCCACGTACTAGAACGCTCGCTCCTAATTGTGCCGCTGCCTCTACGGTTAAACCTCCGCTTACGGCGACCACTCTGGCATTGGGTACATGCGCAATCACCTTTTCAACCAGTGATTTTCGCTCGTCCAAAGAAAATAAATAATTTTTCTGAACATTATGCGATAAAACCACAATGACTTCATCGAAAAGTTCACTGCTTCGCTCGATAATATCCAAATGCCCATTCGTAATCGGATCGAAGCTTCCTGCTACTACCGCTTTTCTCATCTTAAGCCTCCTCTTCGCTAGTCGCACGGTCGAAAAACACTAATGCTGTAATCCCGTACTCCACGCGCTTATATTGCTCAAATTCTAAAATTCGCTCTGGAAGTTGCACTTCCTTATCCACCTCGCAGACAATCACGCAATCTGGAGAAACAAGATTCAACTCTTGCAACTGCTCAATATCCTTTACAATTTCTTGCAAGCGATACGGCGGGTCCATAAAGACCAACTCAAACGGTTCAAACGCTGGGTCACTCGCAATGGTTTTAAGTCCTTGTTTGACGTTTTGTCGTTTTAAATGAAATTGCTCGGGTGATTTTGTAATTTCAATATTTTGCTCAATCGTCTTTTGTGCCAGGCGATTGTTCTCGAATAGAAACGCACGGTCCATCCCACGAGAGACGGCCTCGATGGCAACGGCTCCGCTTCCGCTGTACATGTCGAGCATGACTCCTCCGTCAAAATAACCGCCAAGAATATTGAAGAGCGATTCTTTTATCTTGTCAGTCGTCGGACGAGTATTTTGGCCCGGTACTGCCTTTAAGCGTCTTCCGCCAAATTCTCCTGAAATAATTCGCACAGTGCATTCCTCCTTATTCCACTATAATACCATATTCCAGCGCTCTTTCGTGAGTTTTTTATAAAATAATAAGTGGGCTTCTCTTCGATAAAAAAATTCTCTGTATGAATTTAATAATGACGATGATTCGAATCCTTGCGGATTTCTTTATAATAGCTGTAATGGGGCACCGGCTTGAGCCATGGTCTCAAGCTCTTTCAAGATTCAAACGTACTCTAGAAAATAAATTTTCAAGAGTACGTAATTCACTTTGAATGCTATTCCCCATTACTGCTATTATAAAATCCGCTCGATTCTTCTCATCGTCTACTTCAAAGAGAAATTCTTACTAGGAGGATGTCCTTATATAAAAAACTCTGAAATAGCTTGGGGTATAAAAAATGCGCTGTGTGATTTTAGTCCATTTGGCGCACCGCTAAGGGAACGGGCAAAATGCTCTCCTCCTTGGAAGGGGAACAGTCGCGGAAACAAAAAAGTCCGCTACAACTGTATGAAGCGCACCCCAAAAGTTAGACAGAAAATCTAACTTTTGGGGTGTTTTTATTATGAAATTAACTTATGAAGATAAAGTTCAGATTTATGAACTCAGAAAACAAGGAATTAGCTACTCAAAACTTTCAGTTATGTTTGATGTACAGAAGTCAAATATTAAATACATGGTTAAATTGATTGATCGTTACGGGTTAGAGATAGTAGAAAAAAGGGATAAGAATTATTATTCTCCTGAATTAAAACAAGAAATGATTGATAAAGTTCTACATGAAGGTTGGTCTCAAGGAGAAGTTTCTCTCGAGTATCGTCTCCCCAGTTCTAGTATGCTTTCTAACTGGCTCGCACAATACAAGAAAAATAAGTATACTATTGTTGAGAAAACAAGAGGGAGAGTACCTAAAATGGGACGTAAGCCAAAGAAAAAACCAGAAGAGATGACGGAACTAGAACGCCTTCAGGCTGAAAATGAGTATTTAAGAGCGGAGAATGCCATTCTAAAAAAGTTGAGAGAACTCCGCTTGAAGGAGGAAAAAGAGAAAGAAGAAAGACGCAGATTGTCAGAGAGTTAGTGTCAGAGTTCCCTTTAGATATTCTGCTAAAAATTATTAAACTTGCTCGTTCAACTTACTACTATCACTTAAAGCAGCTAAACCAAGAAGATAAGAATCAGGACGTAAAAAGCGAAATACAAACCATTTATACCGAGCATAAAGGGAATTATGGATATCGCCGTATCACTCTTGAGCTTAGAAACCGTGGGTTCATCGTAAATCATAAGAAGGTACAACGTTTGATGAAAATAATGGGGCTAAGTGCTCGTATTCGCAAAAAACGTAAGTATTCTTCTTATCATGGAGAAGTTGGAAAGAAAGCTGCGAACATTATTCAACGCCATTTTGAAGCTGAAAAACCGATGGAAAAGTGCTACACAGATATTACGGAATTTTCTATCCCAACAAGTAACCAAAAACTATATTTATCACCAATTTTAGATGGTTATAACAGCGAAATTATAGCTTATTCTCTATCGTCTTCACCGAATTTAAACCAAGTAAAAGATATGTTAGAAAAAGCTTTTAGAGAAGAACAATACGAGAATACTATTCTCCACAGTGATCAGGGATGGCAATACCAGCATGAGTTTTATCATAGTTTTTTAGAAGATAAGGGCATTCAGCCATCTATGTCCCGCAAGGGTAATAGTACTGACAATGGCATGATGGAATCTTTCTTTGGCATTCTTAAATCAGAAATGTTTTATGGCTATGAGCAGACATTTAAGTCTATAAAGGAACTTGAGGGGGCAATCGTCGACTATATTGATTATTACAACAACAAACGAATCAAAGTAAAATTAAAAGGACTTAGTCCTGTACAATACAGAACTAAATCCTTTGCTTAAATTAATTGTCTAACTTTTTGGGGTCAGTACAGTAGCGAACTTTTTTGTTTTATAACGGGATAATGGTGTCATTATCACTAGTGGCGGGCTCAGTTGAGATAATCTCAATCATCAGCCCATGTGGCAAGCAGATACTTGTCTGACCTGGCTGGGAAATCCATCCTGTTTGTACCGCGATTTGGTCTGGACTATTATCTTCCTTGTCACGGATACGCGTTCCATCAACTTCGATAATATTATATTGATCGTCATGAAGTTCAAAATAAAACTCTTCACGAGGCGTGTTTTCGCTTAACTCGATGCGCTGAACTTCCTCCCCATCAATGGTAATGATGGCATATATTTTGGCTTCCTCTTTGACCGTTGCTTGTTGGTAAGTAAAGATGGCATTTGGTAAAAATGATAGTGCCAATAACACGAGCACAATTATAATGTCGAATGGCTTTATCAAATGGGAATACTTCTTAAATATCGTTCTCATCCTTTAACTCTAATAATGTTCTTCGTACTTCTGAGGCAATTTTTGAGCCAATCACGAGTAATTCATACAGCGTAAAAGTCTCAAATGGAGTTACTCTCCCCACATAGCGAATAAAGAGCTCGCCGTCTGAATCCACGAGTAGCGTGTAGTAGGCCACTAACTCTTGATTCAAGCGATTAATGGAATAGAGCACATCGAATAAATCTAAGCCAAAGTCTCTTCCATTCCCGATTCCTTCATAGGTAATTTGGTAATCGGTACGGTCCTCGCTATCATCGAAAACGACGCTAAACGGAAACTCGGCTTCTCCTTCTGAATACAGACCAAGAAACGCGATTCCACCATCGCCTAAATCTTTCTTATCCAGCTTCAAATCACGATTCTTTAAAACAGTCTCAAACGATTCACTAACCTTCATCGTGGCCACTCCTTTCGCCATTTGTATATTCTATTTTACTAGATTCCCTCCTATTTCACAACCAAACACCGAAATCCTGCACTTTTCTTCTCTATTAGATACTAAGAACTGCTTCATTTTGGCCGATTTTTTAGGAGCTTCATTCTCTTCCCTTGTATTCCTATTCATTAAAAAAACAGCAAACCAATTCCGTTTACTGTTTCGTAAAATAATCATTTATTACTTATCTAAAGTCCTTTTCTTTTTGGATACATGATATAAATAAACCGCAAAGAAGATACAAATTGCTTTTGCTATATAATCTAGAAGGATATTATCATTTATACTCATTTGAGAGAATGTATTTATCAGTGCATGTGTCATCACACAGATCCATAGACTGTTGGAATAGGCAAATAATGCTGACAGAATAAAAGAGTTGGTTAGTAATCCTAGTAAAAAAACTAGAATATGAATACTCTCTAAACTTCCATCAATATAAAAGAACAAGAGATGCCATACACTCCAACACACAAAAGTAATCAGCGTTGAAGCAATATAGGGAATCTTCTTCTCTAAATCGGGTTGAAATGAATATCTCCACCCCAATTCTTCGATGCCGCCAAATACAATCGCCTTAAGGAAAAGAAGGAACGGTAGAAATAGACTTTCTATTTTAAATCCTCTATTGATTATTACTGAAGAAAACTCCAATATCAGAAAAATCATTACTAATGTATAGCTTTTTACAGATTGCTTTATATTGAAAAAATCTTTTAAAATTTCTAAGGGCCTTTTGGAATGACATTTAACTTGATAAACGATTCCCCAAAGTGCAGATGATATACCCGCTAAAGAAATAAAGAGTATCCCTAAAAATGAATTGTACCCTAATTCAAATCCTCTTAATTTCAGTATTCCAACCAATGCAGCGATAACCGTTATCTGAAGCAATGTTGGCATTAAATACATTTTGATAATGGCCTTACTCTTCATGATTCATCCTCTAATAAAAATCTCTTTTAAATTACCATCTATATTATACCATTTTTGACATCTTTTCTATATCTAGTTTTGCGCACAAAAAAAGAGACTGAAGTTTCCTTCAATCTCTTCTCTAATTTCAAAGATTAACCTAAACGTTGGCGAGAGTCCGCTGCACGTTGTAAGGCTTGACCAACATAGTTGATACATAACATCATGATTAAGATTAAGATTGTGGCTGGTAACCAAACCCATAATTTGTTTTCGATGATATCCGCATTTTTCGCTGCAGAAATTAATGTACCAAGTGATGGTGTTGTAAATGGTAAACCGAAACCTAAGTAAGTTAACCCTGTTTCAATACCGATGTTCCCTGCTAAACGTAAGATTAAGTTAACGATAATTAATGAACTTAAGTTTGGCAAGATTTCACGGAACATGATTCGTAAGTCACTTGAACCTAATGTTTTAGATGCATTTACATAGTCTAAGCTTGCTTCTTGAAGAGTACGTGTTCTGAATAAACGAGCAGAACCTACCCAATAGAAGGCTGTCATGATAAATACGAAGTGGAACATTGTGTAGTTTGGAATCACTGTTACGAACACGATGATGATCATCAATGTTGGTAAGATCATGATAAAGTCAACGATACGCATTAAAGTTGTGTCCACCCATTTACCGTAGTAACCAGAAATCAATCCAACGATGATACCAACAATACATGTCAAGATTGTAACTGAGAAACCGATTACTACTGAGTTACGAGCCCCGATAATTAATAGGGCTAAAACGTCACGACCACTTTCGTCAGTCCCTAACAAGTGAGCATTTGATGGGGCTTTATAACGACCTAAGATATTTACTTTTAAAGCAGCTTCTTGGTCGATGAAGTATGGTCCGATAAAGATGATTAAGAAAATCAACGCTAGTAAGATTAACGCGAAAAGCGCTATTTTATCTTTTAAAAACTCCCGTACAATAACCTGAAAACCAGCAGGCGGTGTAGATACGGTGCTTTCTTCAACGACAGTTTCTTCAACTGTATTTACATTATTTTGCTCCATTTGCTACTCCTCCTTTTATTATTGTACACGAACACGTGGGTCTACAATACTCATGATAATATCAGATAATAGCGTACCTAGAAGAGTCGCTGTACCGAAGAGTAATAGTAACGCTAAGATTACTGAGTAGTCACGTCCTGTGATTGATGTTACGAATAAGTTCCCCATTCCAGGATATGAGAAGATGTTTTCAATGAACACTGAACCACCGATTAAACCAGTGAATTCATATCCTAAGAAGGCTGCGATTGGCAAGATTGAGTTACGGAAGATGTGGCGGTTGAACACAACATTTTCAGGAACCCCTTTCGCACGTGCTGTACGAACGTAGTCTTGGCTCTTCGCATCGATAACTCCAGTACGTAAGTATTGAATCGTACCAGTAGTTGAAAGAATCGCCATCGTAAACGCTGGTAAAATCATGTGATGGAATTTGTTTACATAATAAGCAAGTGTTCCAGCAACAACATCTGAATCGACAGATCCACGAGTTGGGAACCAACCTAATGTATAACCACATAACCATAATAGAACTAACGCGAATACGAATACTGGGATTGAGTAAGTAATAAATGTATATACTACGATTGCTTTGTCAGCCCAAGAGTTTTGGAAACGACCTGCAATCATCCCTAATGGTAATGCAATTAAGTAAGTTAAAATCAATGTTAATAATGATAACCATACTGTGTTACCAATACGTTCACCGATTAATTTTGTAACTTCATATTTGTAAGTATAACTTTGACCGAAGTCTCCGCGGAATGCTTTTGAAATCCAGTTCCAATATTGAACAGGAAGTGGATCATAGAATCCGGCTTTCACACGTAGAGCTTCAATTGTATTTGGATCCGTTTCTGGAGTAATTAAACCTGTAAATGGATCCCCTGGCATCATCTTCGCGATTAAGAATGCGAGCACACTAAGGATGAAGATTTGTGGCAACATTAATAACACACGACGTAAAATGGTTTTCCACATAATTATTTTCCTCCTTTTGGATTTAATGCAACAAAGTGTGAGTCAGAGATTTTTTGTAAATCAAACACACGACCGTTTTCATCGTAGTAAAGTTGTTGATTTTCTTGGTAGAATTTCTCAGCTTCTTTACGACGTAGTTTGTTTGCTTCACGGTTTTCAGGATCGATTACCGGAATCGCAGACAATAGACGTTTTGTATAGATGTGTTGTGGGTTCGCGTAAATATCTTCCGCTTTCCCTGTTTCAACGAAACGTCCACGGTACATGATGAATAACTCATCACACATATGTTTCACAACCCCAAGGTCATGGGAAATGAATAAGTAACTTAAGTTGAACTCATCTTGGATGCGTTTCATGTAGTTTAACACTTGCGCTTGTACAGATAAGTCTAACGCTGATACTGGTTCGTCGGCGATGATTAAACGAGGGTTACTTGCTAAGGCACGAGCAACACCGATACGTTGTCTTTGACCACCTGAGAACTGGTGTGGATATTTTAATAGGGCTTCTTCAGATAATCCGATGATTTCCATTAATTCAATCACGCGTTTTCTCTCTTCATCTGGAGATAAACGTTCGAAGTTTCTTAATGGCTCAGCCACGATATCTAAGATACGTTTTTTAGGGTTAAAACTTGATAGTGAATCTTGGAAGATCATTTGTACGTTACGGTTATAGTCTGAAGTACGACGACGTGCTTTGTTTGTTACGTCTTGTCCTTCGTAAATTACTTTACCGCTTGTTACGTGTTCTAGACCAATAATTGATTTACCAATTGTTGATTTACCAGAACCTGATTCTCCAACAAGACCGTAAGTTTTACCTTCTTCGATTTCAAGTGATACTCCGTCTACCGCATAAACATGATCCGTTACTCGGTTAAAGAAGCCACTACGAATCGGATAGTGAACTTTTAAATCTTCAATGGTTACAAAACCGCTCATTATGCTTCCTCCCCTTCAAAATGGAAATGTTTATAACATGTACAACGAACGAAGTGGTTTGGTCCAACTTCATGAAGTGTTGGATCCTCTTCGTGAGCGTCCGCTGAAATCCATGGAATACGTGGTGCGAAACGGCAACCTTTACGTGGTAATTTTGGTAATGGTGGCACTGTTCCTTGGATCACGTGTAACTCTTCGCCTTCTGCTCCCGCTTGTGGGATTGATTGTAGTAATGAACGTGTATAAGGATGTTTTGGATTTGTGAATAGCTCTTCAACAGGAGCGATTTCCACAAATTGTCCAGCGTACATCACGGCTACACGGTCAGCAGTTTCTGCTACTACCCCAAGGTCGTGAGTGATTAAGATGATACCTGATTCAGTTTCTTTTTGGATATCATTTAATAAGTCTAAGATTTGCGCTTGGATTGTTACGTCTAAGGCAGTTGTTGGTTCATCGGCAATGATGATTGGTGGTTTACATGATAAAGCAATCGCGATAACCACACGTTGACGCATCCCACCTGATAATTCGTGTGGGTATTGTTTGTAAGTACGTTGTGGGTTTGGAATCCCTACTTGTCCTAACAATTCAAGTACGCGTTCAGTACGTTCTTTTTCATCTAATTCTGTATGATAATAAAGAGCTTCGTCGATTTGAGCACCAATTGTCATTAAAGGATTTAATGAAGCCAATGGATCTTGGAAGATCATACCGATATCATTTCCGCGAATTTTGTTATATAACGCTTCGTTTAAGTTTACTAAGTTCACATCGTTATAAATGATGTCCCCTGTAATCTTTGTGTTATTTTTGTTGTGCAAGCCCATGATGGTTGTCGCTAATGTAGATTTCCCACATCCTGATTCCCCAACGATGGCCAAAATTTCATTCTTTTCTAATGTTAATGACACATTATCTACTGCATCATAAAAATCATCTTTGATACGGAAACCAACGTGTAAGTTATTGATTTCTAATAGTGGCTTATCAATTGTCAAATCCGATTCCTCCTTATTTTCTTTGGTTAACTATTTCAATATTTAAAATAATAAAACAACGTTTCTATTATACGTTGCATGCTCTCTGATTGCAAATTGTATGACAATTCGAGCGCAGATACAGCGTATTTTTAGTTTACCATGAATCCTGCGTGATTACCATTATTTATGAGCAAAAAATTAACTTTTCTCATGTTATTTTAATTTTAAACCCAAATTTCCCTCTAATCGCGTCGTTAATGCGTTTTCATTGCTTTTTGTGAATTTTGCATAAACAAAAAGAGACGAGCCGAAGCTCATCTCCATTCAATTCTTATTTAGCAGCAGTGTCACTTGTTAATTCAACTTGGTAGAGCGCTGATTTTTGACTACCCAAGTTAACATCGTAGTATTTCACACGTTTATTTACTGCTGTAATAGATTCTCCGACTAACGTTGGGAAGATAAATGCTTTATCGTGAACGTATTTTTGCCATTCTTTATAGAACCCAATATTTTTAGCTGAATCAAATGATTCTGTTGAACTAATTTTATCCATGATGGCAGTTCCTTCAGCATCCACATAACGTTCAAAGTTGAATTTCGCAGATTCTCCAAATAATCCTTCTGGATTTGGATCGTAACCTGTAGACCAACCGCCCGCGAACACATCAATTTCTGGGTCATCCGCTTGAACTTTATCGTAGAATGAGTTCAATTCAATAGTACGTCCTGTATAAAGTTTTACATCTAACCCGATTTCTTTCCACCAGTTCAAGTATTGTTGAACAAGTGATTCATTGGCTTCATCACGAGTACGTGCTGCAAAGTTGATTTGTAGTTTTGAGCCATCTTTGTTCTCACGTAAACCGTCACCATCAACGTCTTTATATCCCGCTTCATCTAGCAATTGTTTTGCTTTTTCTGGGTTATAAGTGAATCCTTCTTGTTCTTTGTTATAGATATCGTTAAAGAACGGAATGATGATTGAGTTTGAAGAGTGTTGCAAGCCGTTATATAAGTTTTGACCTGCCGCATCAATATCGAGTGCGTATGCCATTGCTTGACGAAGGTTTACATCGGCCATTTTCGCATTTGGATCTGTTACGTTTTTACCAGCTTCTTTGTCATATTTTCCTAAGTGGAAACCGATATATTCATACGCTGACGCTTCAGAACTGATTAACGTTACGTTTGTTAAATCTTTGTATGCTTCGTATTGTGAGTTTGGCATTGTTGCGATATCGTAGTTCCCAGCCTTCATTTCTGAAACGATGTTATCTGGAGATACAACTTCCATTACGACTTTATCAACTTTTGCTACACCTTTATAGTAGTGTTCATTTGGAACTAATGTCACAGATTCCCCTGCTACGATGGATTCAATCTTGAATTGACCTAAACCAACGAATTTTGTTCCACGAACATAATCACTTTTTTCCCATTCAGCTTCAGGGATATCTTTGAAGATGTGTTTTGGCATGATGTATGCACACACAGAACCACCTGCTAGTTGCATTGAAGGGCTCATTTCTTTGAAGTGAATTTTTACAGTGTAATCATCCACTTTTTCAAGACCAGAAACGCTATCTGCTTTTCCATCGTGATATTCTTCCATACCAACTACATTTTTATAATCATCATCGTAACGAACACCTGTATAATCTTTATTACCGATGGCTTGATAAGCGAAGATGTAGTCGTCAATCGTTACAGGTTGTCCGTCAGACCATTTATAGTCTTTTGAGTTTAATGTAACAGTTGCTGTTTTATTTTCAACGTCAAATTCGATGCTTGCAAGACCTGTATTTGTTAACTTACGGTTTTCATCATATTCAAACATACTTTCATCAATCAAACCACCAATCGTTGAGTCGTTTGTATCCGCAGATAACTCATCTGCGAAAACACCAGAGAAAGGTGAAGAAGATACAATCGCGTATTTTAATGTTCCGCCTTTAATTGGAGTTCCATCGTGAGTGACTTCAGAAGCGTATTTCGTTTTTGCGGCATTGCTACTTGTTGAAGATGATTGTTCTTTACTACCACATGCTGCTAACGTTAGCGCAACCGTTGCAGAAAACAGAATCATCATATTTCTCTTTTTCATCATAATCAGTCTCCATTCTTTTATTTTAAGGCTTTTGAGTGTATCCATAAATTTATGTTGGACTTATCATACTCCAACTTTTTAATAATTGCAATACTTTTTCTAATCTTTTTTTAATTTTCATAATTTATTTCTCATTTTAGGAAAGTTTTTTCATAATGAAAAAGCCTAGGAATCCTCCTAGGCTTTTTGAATTTATTATTTAGCTGGTGTATCAGAAGTTAATTCTAATTGATACAATTGTGCTTTAGAGCCGCTTGTTGCAAGAGCAGTGTCATAGTATTTCACACGTTTGTTAACAGCTGTTACGCTATCTCCTACAAGTGTTTGAATCATGAATGCTTCATCATGCGCATATGCTTGCCATTCTTTATAGAATTCTTTTAATTTTGCTTCATCAAAAGCTTCTGTAGAAGCAATTTTCTTCATGATTTCTGTCCCTTTCTCATTTACGTAACGAGAGAAGTTGAATTTAGCAGTTTCACCGAATAAGTTAGCTGGGTTTGGATCATAACCAACACCCCAACCTCCAGAGAATACATCGATTTCTGGATCATCTGCTTGAATTTTTTCGTAGAAGTTATTTGATTCGATTGTACGACCTGTGTATAGTTGTACGTCTAATCCAATTTCTTTCCACCATAATAAGTATTGTTGGATTAAAGATTCGTTAGCGTCGTCACGAGTACGTGCGGCAAAGTTGATTTGTAATTTAGAACCATCTTTGTTTTCACGGATTCCGTCGCCGTCTACGTCTTTATATCCAGCTTCATCTAATAATTGTTTTGCTTTTTCAGGATTGTATGCGAATCCTTCTTGTTCAGGATTATATACGTCTTTGAAGAATGGTAAGATGATTGAGTTCGTACCATAGTTTAATCCGTTATATAAGCTTTCACCCGCTGCATCGATATCTAATGCATACCCCATCGCTTGACGAAGTTTTACATCACTCATTTTTGCGTTAGGATCCGTTACGTTCTTACCTGTAGCCTTGTCAAATTTACCTAAGTGGAAGGCAATATATTCATAAGATGGTGCAAACGTACTTACATACGTTACGTTTGTTAAATCTTTGAATGATTCGTATTGAGCACTTGGCATTGTAGCGATATCGTAGTTACCAGCTTTCATTTCTGAAACAATTGCATTTGGCGCAACCACTTGCATAACCACTTTATCTAATTTTGGACGACCTTTGTAGTAGTATTCGTTCGCTTTCAATGTTACAGATTCCCCTGCAACCACTGATTCAATTGTGAACGGTCCAAGGCCTACTACTTTATTTCCACGAACATACTCGCTTTGTTCCCATTCTTTTACAGGAATATCTTTGAAGATATGTTTTGGCATTGTGTATGCTGGAATTGCACCACCTGCTAATTGCATTGATGGTAACATTTTTTCAAAGTGAAGTTTCACTGTGTAGTCATCCACTTTTTCAACACCAGAGATTTTATCTGATTTGCCTTCGTGGAAATCTTTCATCCCTACGATGTTTGTGTAACGGTCGTTGTAACGAGTACCTGTGTAGTCTTTGTTACCGATTGCTTCGATAGCGAAGATATAGTCATCGATTGTGAACGGTTGTCCGTCTGACCACTTGTAATCTTTTCCATTTAATTTAATCGTTACTGTTTTTCCTTCAACATCAAATTCGATAGAAGCTAAACCAGTGTTTGTTAATTTACGGTTTTCATCATATTCGAACATTGATTGGTCAACTTGACTCGCGATTGTTGAATCTGTTGAGTTTGATGATAATTCATCAATGAAGATTCCACTAAATGGTGAAGCAGCGACAAGTGCGTATTTTAATGTTCCGCCTTTGATTGCTGTTCCATCATGAGTCACTTCTGAACTGAATTTTGATTTTGAAGCTGCTTTTGATGCTTCTGAAGAAGTGCTACTATTGTTATTGCTTGCATTTCCACATGCCGCTAATGTTAAAGCAGCTGCAGCTGATAAGAATACTAAACTTTTCTTTTTCATTTTTCCTCCACTCTCAGACACCCGATTCAACTTTCTTTGTATGTTGAATTGTCTGACAAATTAATACTTGATGTTAATTCTAACATAATTTTAATTTTTTGCAAGCAAAAACTCTAAAAATTTTAAGTTCATTTTAGTTATCTTTTTTAAGTGCATGAAATAATTGATTTTATCTTATTTATAGCCCTTCTAAGAGCAACAAAAAAGGCCTCGCATTTGCGAGACCTTAGATTGAATGAAATTCAATTATTTAGCAGCTTCACCAGTTTCAGATAGTAATTCTACTTGTTCCCATCCAGTATCTTTACCTTGAGCAATATTTACGTGTTTCACACGTTTGTTTACTGCTGTTAATGAGTAAGTGTTGAAACGTGGAACTTGGAATGGATTTTCGAATACGAATTTTTGCCATTGTTTGAATAATTCAACACGTTTAGCTGGGTCGAATGAAGCTTCTGAAGCAATTTCACTAATTAATTTAGTGTGTTCATCATTCACATAGTGTGAGAAGTTGAAACGAGCGATTGGTCCGTATAATCCATCTGGGTCAGGGTTGTAACCAATTACGAATCCACCTAACCACATATCGAAGTCATCAGCATATTTCGTTAATTTTTCAGCATATGCGTTAAAATCTAATGAACGGCCGTTTAATAACTCTACGCGTAGACCAACATTTTTCCACCATTCGATGTATTGTTGATAAACAGCTTCATCTGTTTGGCTACCAACTGGAGCTAATAATGTGATTGTTAATTGTTTACCTTCTTTGTCTTCTACATAACCATCGCCATCAGTATCTTTATAACCAGCGTCTGCTAAGATTTTCTTAGATTCTTCTGGGTTGTATGTGAATCCTGGGACTTCTGATTTATCCGCATAGATTTGACCAAAGAATGGCGTTAATAATGTATTAGCAGCGATACGTAACCCTTGGTAAGTTTCGTTAGCTACTTGTTCATTATCTAATGCATACGCAATTGCTTTACGTAAAGCAGGATCACTCATCTTCTTACCAGGTTCGAATACGTGTTCACCTTTATCTTTGTCAAAGTGCCCCATGTTAAAACCAATGTAAGAAATATTGTTTGTGATGTTACCGAGTAATGTGATATTTGATAAATCTTTATAAGTATCATATTGATCTGAAGGCATTGAAGCAAAGTCATATTTTCCTGCTTTCATTTCTTGAACGATTGAATCTTGAGATACAATATCCGCTTTTAAGCCATCGACTTTTGGTTCGCCTTTATAGTAGTAAGGGTTTTTCTTGAATGTTACAGATTCACCAGGAACAACTTTGTCCACGATGAATGGTCCGTTACCAACCACTTTAGTACGAGCCGCATCTGAAGCTACAGCTTGATCATAAGTCATACCTTGGAAGATATGTTTTGGCATGATATTAGCCATAATCGCATTTCCACCTAATTCTAAAGCTGGATATACTTCTTTCAAGTGAATGACAACTGTTTGATCATCTACTTTTTCTAGACCTGAGATTTTATCTGCTTTTCCTTCATGGAATTCTTCCATCCCAACGATGTTTGCAGCATTTTCATCGTAACGTACACCGTTATAGTCCTTATTACCGATGAATTCATAAGTGAAAATATAGTCATCAATTGTTAAAGGTTGTCCATCTGACCATTTGTAGTCTTTAGAACGTAATTTTAACGTTACAGTTTTCTTTTCTCTATCTAAAGTGAATTCCATCATACCGCCATCTTTTTTGATGCGTTGGTTTTCATCGTATTCGAATAAGGATGCATATGCAAAATCTTCTAATACACCGTCGGAATTGTCTACTGATAGTAATGGGTTAATTAACCCTTTAAATGGTGATTCAGTTACGATTGCATAGTTAATTGTACCGCCTTTTACGACTGTCCCTTCATTTGTTACTTCAGTTGGGAATTTACGTTCTGATGTTTTCGCAGCAGAATCCCCACCTGCGTTATTCGCTTTGTTGTTATTACATGCAGCTAATGTTACTAAAGAAGCAGCACCTAATAAACCAGCAATTGCTTTTTTGTTCATGTGTTTCCCTCCAAATTGGATTGATATTAGAATAACTTAAATAATACTCCCATTCCCAACTTACTGCAACCTTTATTTCGATTTCTCACCATATTTTTATCGAACTCTCATTTATTCTTAATCACTAAAATTGCGTCATTGTCGCGTTTCCGACACATTACGACCCGTTTGTCCACGAATAAAGGACATTTCTTTCTTCTTTTTTCTCAACATTCGCATCTTATCAACGTTTCTGGCAGAAGCACAAAAAAACCGGAAGTTTCCACTTCCGGTTTTCCAATTTCTTATTGATGACTTGCAATGTAATTCACTGCGTCTCCAATTGTTGAAATGTTTTCTGCATCTTCGTCAGAAATTTGAACACCAAATTCGTCTTCTAATTCCATAACTAATTCCACAACATCTAGTGAATCTGCACCTAAGTCTTGTTGGAATGTCATGCCTTCCGTTACTGTTGAAGCATCTACGCTAAAACGGTTTGCAATCAATTGAGCTACTTTATCAAAAACTTCTTGATTTGACATAACTTTCTCTCCCTTCTCATTAAGGTCTATATTAGGTACTGCACCATTTCGGGCAGATCCCGTCCCTCCGCTACGCTGTGCGGGCTATCCTCTTAGTGGATAGTACTGTTATTTTACAGAATTCTTTCGAAAATGTCCATACCTTCAATGAAAAGTACGATTTTCTTAGCGTTTTCTTATTAATTAACGAAGGACATAATGCCCTGGTTCCACCTCTTGCAACGTGGCTTCTTCGCTAAACTCTTCTCCTTTATATACCAGACGTTTGCGATTCTTTTCTTCGCGTGGGTCTGGAAGAGGAATGGCCGAAAGAAGACTCTTTGTATACGAATGTTGCGGATTATTATACACGCATTCCGCAGAGCCTAACTCCACGATACGACCACGATACATCACAGCGATACGGTCGCTGATGTATTTCACCATAGATAAGTCATGGGCGATAAATAAATACGTCAGTCCGATTTCTTTTTGTAATCTCTTGAGTAAGTTCACGATTTGCGCTTGAATCGATACGTCTAGCGCTGAAATAGCTTCATCACAGACGATGAATTTTGGATTCACGGCTAAAGCACGCGCAATCCCAATCCGTTGACGTTGACCGCCTGAGAATTCATGTGGATAACGATTGGCATGTTCTTTATTCAATCCTACTGTTTCAAGCAGTTCATCCACCATCGCATCACGCTCTTCTGCCGTTTTTGCAAGGCCGTGAATATCAATGCCTTCTGCGATAATATCACGCACTTTCATACGACCATCAAGGGACGCATATGGATCTTGGAAAATCATTTGGGCTTCTTTACGAAACTCGAGCAATTCTTTTCCTTTTTTCAAGTTCGCGATATCTTTTCCTTCGAAGAGAATCTCGCCATCGGTTGGTTTATATAAACGAAGTAAGGCACGTCCAGTCGTTGATTTTCCAGAACCAGATTCTCCAACGAGACCGAAAGTTTCGCCTTCGAAAATCTCAAAGGAAATATCATCGATGGCCTTCACCACATTTTTCTTTGAACCAAAATACTGTTTTAAGTGTTTCACTTCTACCAGTTTTTTTCTGTTTTCTGTATTAGTCATGCGCCTGTCCTCCTTCTCCAAAGAAGATGTTGCGTCTTCTTACGATTTCTTCTGGAACAGGTACTTTTGGAGCACGTGGGTCCAAGAGCCATGTTGCTGCAAAATGTGTTGGACTCACTTCAAACATCGGCGGTTCCTTCACACGGTCAATCTCGAGCGCCACATCACTACGAAGCGCAAAGGCATCTCCGACTGGTGGGTCGAGTAAGTCTGGCGGACTTCCTGGAATCGCATAGAGCGTATCTCCTGTATGCAACGTTGGCATTGAACGAAGCAAGCCCCAAGTATAAGGATGTTGCGGATTGTAGAATACTTCGTCTACAGTCCCAACTTCAACGACCTTTCCGGCATACATTACGGCTACACGGTCTGCGACATTAGCCACCACACCGAGGTCATGCGTAATAAAGATAATTGCCATTTGGAATTGTTGTTGCAGTTTTTTTAACAGTTCTAAGATCTGTGCTTGAATCGTCACGTCAAGCGCTGTTGTCGGTTCATCGGCAATCAGCACATCCGGATTACATGCCAAAGCAATGGCGATGACAATCCGTTGACGTTGCCCACCAGAGAATTGGTGAGGATATTGTTTCATACGCTCTTTGGCATTTGGAATCCCAACAAGCTCTAGTAATTCTTCCGCACGCTTGTTGGCTTCTTCTTTTGAAGCTTTCTCGTGCTTGATGATTACTTCTGTAATTTGTTTTCCAATCTTCATCGTAGGGTCGAGTGACGTCATTGGGTCTTGAAAGACCATAGCGATTTTCTTCCCCCGAATCGATTGCATATCACGTTCGCTCTTGTCTAAGATATTTTCACCTTTAAAAGTAATCGATCCTTCTTTAACGACCGCATTATTCGATAATAGTTTCATCACACTTTTGGCAGTCACACTTTTTCCTGAACCGGATTCACCGACAAGAGCGAGTGTTTCGCCTTTTTCTAACTTCAGATTCACTCCACGAATCGCTTGTACTTCTCCCGCAAATGTTTCGAAGTGGATTCGTAAGTTTTCAATCGATAAAATAGTTTCGCTCATTCGAATCCTCCTAGTCTTTCATTTTCGGGTCAAAGGCATCACGTAAACCGTCTGCCAATAAGTTAAAGCTAATCATTAGAACACAGAGCACTCCTGAAGGGAACCACATCAAGTGAGGGTACAGACGGAATGTTTTGTATCCACCGTTAATAAGGGCTCCAAGAGACGCATCCGGGCTCGGAATCCCGATTCCAAGGAAGCTTAAGAAGGCTTCAAAGAAAATCGCTGATGGGATGGAGAACATTGTCTGAATGATGATTAAACCAGCCATGTTTGGCAATAAGTGTTTAAAAGCAATCTTCCAGAAACTTTGCCCTAGCGCACGAGACGCTAAAATATATTCTAAATTCTTTTGTTTCAAGGTTTGCGCACGAACGACACGCGCCATCGTTACCCAACTTGTAAATCCAATCGCGATAATAATCGACACGAGACCTGGTTTTAATACGAGTAACATTAATACAAGGATGATTAAGTTTGGAATGGCTGAGATGACTTCTAAGAAACGTTGCATCACAGTATCCACACGTCCGCCGAACCATCCAGAAATAATTCCGTAAGTCACACCTATCGTAATATCAAACAACGCTGCCACAAAAGCGATAATGAGCGATGTTTGTGTCCCGTAAAGCACACGTGAGAATAAGTCACGACCAAGATTATCCGTTCCAAAGAAGAAGTTTACGCCTTCTGGAACTCCTTGTTGCGCATACACATCGACGCCGTTACGGTATCCGTTGAAGAGACCTGGAATACGCGCTGGTAAGTTCGCAAATTCGGTATTTTGTTCCAATGGATCAAATGGTGCAATGACTGGCGCTAAGAACGCTAGTAATACAATCACTAGAATAATAAAGAGCGATACTAAGGCTCCTTTATTTTTCGTCAATCGTCTCCATGAATCTTGTAAGAAGTTAAGAGAAGGTGCAGCGATCTTTTCACGGTCAGCACTATGCGTTAAATCCACACGTTGGAATAACTCTTTTTCTGTTAATTCTGCCATTACGCTTCCCCTCCTTCATCAGTAATACGAATACGAGGATCAATCCATCCGTATAGCAAGTCTACAATTAAAATCACAAATACGAGCAATGCAGAGTAAAGCATTGTTACTCCCATAATCGTAGGGTAGTCATTCGTTAAAATCGATTTGACAAACTGTTCCCCAATCCCAGGAATTGAGAAAATGTTTTCGATAACCATTGACCCTGTCATAAGCCCAACGAGCATTGGTCCAAGAATAGTCACAAGCGGAATAATCGCATTTCTAAATCCATGCTTGAACGCGACTTCGAAACGGCTTAAGCCTTTCGCACGCGCCAATTCAATATAGTCCGAATGCAATACTTCTACCATTTCCGTTCTTACAAAACGCGCCGAATCGGCAATCGGAGAAATCGCCAGCGCCATTGTTGGAAGAATCGAAGAAACAAACCCTTGATTCCATAGCGCAATCGGTAGAATTGGGAAAATCACTCCAAAGACTAATTGAAGCACTACAGCAAACACGAAACTTGGTACCGAACGTCCAATAATCGCAAAGAATGTTGCAAGTGTGTCTACCCACGTATTTTGTTTCATGGCCGCAATCATCCCGAGTAGTGAGCCAACGATGGTCCCGAAGATTAAGGCTTGGAACCCTAATTGGAAACTTGGCCCTACACGAGAGAAAATCAAGTTTGCGACTGTTGAGTTATATTGGAACGATTGTCCAAAGTCCAAACGGAATAATCCAGTAATATAAATCAAATATTGAACAAATACAGGCTTGTCAAGACCGTACTTGGCATTCATAATTTCTAGTTGCGCCTGTGTTAACTGTTCTTCATTGGCGTATGGAGACCCAGGTAATAGTTTCATTAGAAAGAATGTAATCGTCGCAATCAGAAATAAGGTTAGGAACATGTAAAATACACGTTTCCCGATATATTTTAAATAGTTTTTCAACTCTGCACCTCCATCGATATCTTAATTCTGTTTCATCATACTATCTAAAGAATTAAAGTTTCAACTAATTAGTATCAACCTAGCCGTTGCGCATTGCCAAAAGTTCTGCTACAGTGAAAAGAACGACATGAAAAGGAGGAAGTTTATGTCATTCGACTATAAAAAAATAGGACTCATTTCTGGAATCCTACTATTATTATGTATAGGCTATGTAACGCTGACGGGTCCCTTTAGTCTACTTGCCCTTAGCAACGCTCTTTTTATGTGCGCACTTGTTTGTTTAACGATTGGTATTTTTGCGTATTTAAGTTGTACCGACTTCTTTACTCTTTTTCTGAAGAGCTTCACTCAGAATAAGGAGCATAAGAAGCACACCCTCTTTACCGCATCATCGACAGTCCTCTTTTTAGAAGTAGCCGCACTTCTTGGAATTCTATCCATAATATTGGGAATCTTCCTATTATAAAATGAAAAGCCGTGTCCTCCTAGAAGGGCACGGCTTCTGTTTTGATTATAGTTCTGCAGCTTTTTTCTCTGCTTTTTCTTTTTCGATTTCCTCACGTAATTCAGGAAGAATTTGCGTGAAATCCATACGAAGTTCTTGTCGCAATGATGGCTCCACCTTACGAACGAAGTGGAATGTCGATAAGCGTTCCATCACGCTTTCGGCTTCATCTTTCGCAACATATAAATAGATGTATTTTAAGCGTTTCGAAATATAGTGAATATTCCCAAACTTCTTCAACTGTTTAATTGGTTTCAATGTATACAACCAAACAACGAGTGCTTGTCTTTCTTGTTGCTCCATTGTTTCTCCCTTCTACATAGCTTTTAATTCGATAATTTTTTCTTCTTCCTCTTCTGAAAGACCTTCTCTTGTTGGTGGCGGCGTTTGTTCGCGGCTTTCTTTATCGCGTCGAATGGCCCATAGTACTAAACCAATTCCGGCACTGGAAGCAAAGAAGCTCGACCCACCGTAACTGATTAGCGGTAATGGCACCCCTGTTAAAGGCGCTACCCCAACGAGTGCTCCGATATTAATGCCTGATTGAATCAAGAATAAAATCGCCACACCATAACATAAATATTTTCCAAAAAGATTACGACATTTATTTCCTTTATGGATAATCGCGATGATTAAGCCAAAAATCGCAAGAAGGAGAATAAAGATTGTAATAAATCCTAACTCTTCTCCGACAATCGCTAAAATAAAGTCCGTATGGGCTTCTGGTAGGAACCCAGTTTTTTGAACAGAATTCGATAACCCTGTTCCAATCCAACTACCTCTTGATAAACCAAGATACCCTTGAATTGATTGATAACCAGCACCTGCTGGATCACTCCATGGATTATGGAACGATGTAAAACGGCTTAATTGGTACGCCTTTAATCCGAATTTTTCAAAAATCGAAGCGTCTAAATAAGTGAGGCCATATAGTCCAGCAAAGACTACGCCCCAAATCGCTAGTGCGCGGTTCGAGACACCGGTCATAAGGCCAAGTAGGACAGCAACTCCAGCAATAATAATGGACGTTCCTAAGTCCGGTTGAAGCATGACCATTCCGATGAAGAAAGCTGTAATTCCAGCAGGGATGAGATAGAATCTCCAATCGCGTTTACTACGTTCGTTCTTACTATAAATATAAGCCGATGTCCAAATCACAAATAGTTTTACTAATTCGGACGGTTGTAAGCTAAAGAGTTTTAAGTTAATCCAACTCTTCGCCCCGTTTACACCGGTTGTAAATAATACAATCACGAGCAGTATAAAAATTACACCCGCTACTCCCATCATGACTTTTTGATCCTTCAAGAATTTCTCAGGAAGAACGGAAATCCCTAGCGCCATAAAAATACCGATGATGATGAAGACAAACTGCTTCACCATAAACGCTTCTGAGTTTCCTTGATTGGCAAGAGCGTAATAACTACTTGCACTATAAATCATGACGAGTCCGAAAATTGAAAGTACCGAATACAACCCCATAATGAGCGGGTCCACATTGAGAAGGTGCTTCATTTTTTCATGAAAGTTTAACACGTCAAGCCTCCTCTAATTTTGGCGCGACTCTTCGTACACTTGCGTATACATGTCGTTTAATGCGTATTCTAAATCGGCCATAATTTTGTGGCCTTCGTTCGCGTGAATTAATCCAAGTGAAACTGCGAAATCCACTTGTTTCGATAAACCGAATAATTGTGTATCGATAATTTCTTCGAATGCTGGGCATTTTGCCAAGCAAAGATGTGTTTTTTGTTTTGAAATGAGTTGATAAATTTGGTTGGCATTTTCTGTCAACTGAACTAAAGCAGGATTTTGAGTCATCTCACACTCCCCTTTCTGTATTCCATGCTCAAAGCATATACTCTTTTAGTATACTTGCATCCACAAAAAAATACCACTAATGCAAGTGGAATTTACTGAAAATTTAGAGTTCGCTTTGGTGCTCTTTATAAAAGAAATGTTTCCGCCTTTCTTAACGGATGTCTTCATAATCACTGTAACGTTGCATCGGTTCGAGCCCCTAGGTCTCTCACCTTCGAAGCTTCAAAAGCGGAGTACGGGACAAGTCCCTACTCCGCTTAATTCACATTCGATGCGTATCACGTTACTGTGATTATAGAATCCGTTAGTCTTTGCGGAATCATCTTTATGCAGCAATATTTTTTTGTTTTCCACTTTGTTAGTAGTTTTTCTGCGCAAGTAACTAAAAGAGATTGCTACATTCCATCTAGCCAAAGCAGTGCACTCGCCAATCCTGCTTTATAAGTTTTCAAAAATGAAGTGAGACTACAGGCTCACCCCGGTACAGCTATTGTCTCTATTAGAAAGACTTCCTGATAGAAATTGCCATACACGCTTCCTTTCCACCAAGGCCTCTTTATGATTGTATAAAAAATGCTATTACGAAGTTCTGCACGGAATCTATAGTAGCGAAAATAGCGAGTGTAATCGGTGCGAATTAGTGACTCTGGAAATTTATTTCCTAGAGTCACTTTGAGTCTCGATAGGTGATGAGACGCAAGGCTCACACCGATACAGCTATTGTCGCTACTATGAAGAGTTCCGTCAGAACGAAGTAATAGCGTCTAACTATTTTTATTTATTTTCCGGTCCAATCATAGAGAGGCCGACACGACCTTTCTTAAGATCAAGCTCCGTCACCCAAACCGTTACGATATCCCCAACCGCAACGACATCACTTGGATGTTTCACGAAACCTTTTTTCAATTTCGAAATATGCACAAGGCCATCTTGTTTCACACCGATATCCACGAACGCGCCGAAGTCCACTACGTTACGAACGGTTCCTTCGAGTTCCATCCCCACTTGTAAGTCTTCCATCTTCAAGACATCGCTTCGTAAGATTGGTCCTGCGATTTCTTCACGCGGGTCACGTCCTGGTTTCAACAATCCATCCAGCACTAATTCCAGCGTTTCTTGACCGATGCCAAATTCTTCTTTCAACTCTTTCGTATTCAGTCCTTTAAGGGCTTCTTCCAACTCCGGTGAACCAAGCGCTAATTTTTCAGCATTGGCTTTTTTCAAAATGGCTTTAGCAACATCATAAGACTCTGGGTGAATGTCGGTGCCGTCAAATGGATTCGTTCCATCGATGATTCGTAAGAACCCAACGGCTTGCTCGTAAGCTTTTGGTCCTAAGCGAGGTACTTTCTTCAATTGCGTACGGTTTGTGAACTTACCGTTTTCGTCACGGAAAGCGACTACGTTAGCTGCTGTTGTTTTCGTTAATCCGGCAATGTGTTCTAAGAGAGCGGCACTAGCCGTATTCACGTTGACCCCAACCTTGTTCACGGCTGTTTCAACGACAAAGTCTAACTGCTCATCTAATTGTTTTTCTGGCACGTCGTGTTGATATTGACCAACCCCAACGGCTTTTGGATCGATTTTAACAAGTTCTGCAAGTGGATCTTGCAAACGACGAGCGATGCTGACTGCTGAACGTTCTTCGACTTGGTAATCTGGAAATTCAAGGCGCGCGATATCGCTGGCAGAATAAACAGAAGCCCCTGCTTCGCTGACGATAGTATAAACCACCTTGCGAGGGATTTGGCGTAATTGTTCCGCTACGAATTGTTCAGACTCACGGCTAGCTGTCCCGTTTCCAATCGCAACCAGTGTTACGCCATATTGTTCCACGATGCGACGAAATTGTCCGCCTGCTTGAGCACATTTAGCTTCTGAAGCTCCTACGTGAGGGTAAATCACAGACTTGCCAAGCACTTTCCCTGTTTCATCGATCACCGCTAATTTACATCCTGTACGGTACGCTGGGTCGAGCCCTAAGATCACTTGACCTTTCATTGGCGCTTGTAATAATAAATTCTTCAAGTTCTCCCCGAAGATAGCAATCGCTTGAGTTTGCGCCTTTTCACTGAGTTCATTACGGATTTCGCGTTCGATGGCAGGTCCGATGAATCGTTTGTAGCTTTCTTCAATCGCGCCTTCGACAATCGGTGCGGATGGTGACGACGGATTTTTGATTTTCTCTTCTTTAATCTTTGTAAGAGGGTTCGTCACGTCGACTTCAATCGTCACACGCACTACGTCTTCTTTTTCTGCACGGTTTAAGGCAAGCACGCGGTGAGGAACGATGGATTTCACTGGCTCCTCGTAGTCATAGTACATTTCGTAGACTTTCTTCTCATCGAGCTCTTCTTTCTTCACAACCGACTTCACGATACCATTCTTTTGCGTAAATTGACGCAATTGTTTACGGTATTTTGCTTCATCGGAAATCCATTCAGCGATAATTTCTATAGCACCATTAATGGCATCTTCGACCGTTAGAATCGCTTTTTCTTCATTTATAAAAATGGCTGCTTTTTCCTCTACAGAATCCTTCGTCGTCATGAGTAACCATAATGCAAACGGCTCTAGTCCTGCTTCTTTGGCAATCGTTGCCTTCGTACGGCGTTTTTGTTTATACGGACGATAAATATCTTCTAATGCCGTTAAAGTTGTCACCTTGCTTAATGCAGCCGTAATCTCTGGTGTGAGTTTGCCTTGTTCGTCAATGAGACGGCTAATTTCTTCTTTCCGTTTTTCGAAATTTTCCAAATAACGTTGGCGCTCTTCAATTTCACGGATTTGCACCTCATCTAACGAACCAGTTTGGTCTTTACGATAACGTGCAATAAACGGTACGGTATTCCCATCTTGTAAGAGACCTAATACCGTATCGATTTGTTTTGGTTTATATTGAGTGAGTTCTGCCTTCACAAGCGCTACGGAACGCTCGTAAGCAGTGATTTCAGTTGTTTGTTCTGTCATAGTCAACTCCCTTTCTGTCTCCTCTATCCTATCATGAAATAAAAGGAAAAGCACCTAAGCAAAAATACCTAGGTGCCTATTACGGCTAAAGTTCAATATCAGCTGATTTTTACTCTTATAGAAGAGCTAAGATAATGAAGTTAAGGATGAATAACCCTGTAGCGACCCATAAAATTGGGTGAATGTCTTTTGCTTTACCAGTAATCACTTTCACTAAGCAGTAGAAGATGAATCCTGCTGCGATTCCGTAAGAAATACTGTAGCAAAGTGCCATGAAGATGCCGGCAAAGAACGCTGGAATCGCTTCGTCCAATTCGTCCCATTTCACATCTGCGAATGAAGAAAGCATCATCACCCCAACGATAATTAACGCCGGTGCTGTCGCTTCTGCAGGAACGATTCCCACGAATGGTGCTAATAATGTGGATAATAGGAAGAGTCCTGCTGTAACGACTGCTGTTAAACCAGTACGTCCACCCGCACCAATTCCGGCTGCACTTTCAACATAAGTTGTAGTGTTCGAAGTACCGAAAATTGCCCCGATAGAAGTCCCAATCGCATCTGCGAATAAGGCTTTGTCCATTTTAGAAGAGAAACCAGATCCGTTTTCAAGTTGACGTTCATCTTCTTCAGAGAAGATCCCTGTTTTACGACCTGTACCGATGAAGGTTCCAAGAGTGTCAAATGTATCCGATAAGCTGAATGCAAAAATCGTCATTAATACTAAAGGTAAGCGTGCTGGGTCAGAGAAGAGTTTTACGATTCCTTCAGAACCAAAGGCGGCCAAGAATGTTGTGCCTAAGTCGTTGAACGCTGCGCCAAGAGAGTTACTTTCAAAACTTACTTTTGATAAATCGACAACCCCCATTGGAATCGCTAAAAGTGTTGTTAAAACAATCCCAAGCAAGATAGCCCCACGAACTTTTTTCAATAATAAGACTACAGTAATGACTAACCCAATCACTGCAAGAAGGGCGCCTGGAGACGTGAAGTTTACAAGAGATGGAACGATGCCACCATTTGAATTCACGCTGAACACGCCGCCTTTGTACGCTTCCGTTGCGACATTATACGCAGCACCATTGACTTGAGTGATCGTTTTTGAATCAGAAAGGAATTCTAATAAATTGGCATTTTTTAAACCGATATAAGCGATGAAAATCCCAATCCCGCCCCCGATGGCATGTTGCATACTGACCGGAATGGCTTTAATAATCATCTTACGAACTTTTGTTACAGTAATGAAAATGTTGAATAAACCACAAATGAATACCATTGCTAATGCTTCTTGCCAAGTAAATCCAAGGCCGAAGACAACTGTAAAAGTAAAGAACGCATTCAACCCCATCCCTGGTGCTAATGCGTAGGGAACGTTTGCGAAAAGACCCATCACTAATGTGCTGACAACTGTTGCAATAATCGTTGATAAGAAGACTGCTTGGAATGGCATCCCTGTTTTACTAAGAATGTTCGGATTGACAAAAATGATGTAGGACATTGCGAAGAATGTCGTTAACCCAGCCAAAAACTCCGTTGAAACGTTCGTGCCGTTCTCTTTCAGTTTAAAAAACTTATCCATTGAAATGATAACTCCTTTTTATTGGTTTATTTGACGACTTAAGTATACTAGAACTATTTTTATTTTACAATATAAAACACGTACATTTTAGTTCGTTAAATTTATTTTCGTTCGTTTTATTCAACTTTATTTTATTCCAAGATTGCCAGACGAGCGATTCTGTTTATAAACACGAATATTAGCAACAAAAAAAGAAGTGGCGTTCGCCACTCCTTTTTCTTTTAGTTATTCTTCTATTATTTTGATTCCTTTACGATCTTTTTCCACCGGTGTCATAAAGTCATGATAATCCCCAGGTTCATCCTCTTCTAGCCCTGCTTCTGAGAGCCCTACATAATAAGAACCTTTGACTTCTCCTGCATTTGAACCAAAGAACCCTTCTCTTAAATTTTTTTGAATTCTTACATTCATATACTCCATCGACTCTTTAGCAAGTTCTTGCACCTCAAAACTTACAATCAACTGTGTTTTATTTTTGTTATACTTGTCTTCGTCGTATTTCCCAAAGGAGTAGCTGACTGGCGAAGGCTTTGGGCTTTCGTATTCTGCGAAATCTACAGCATTGAATTGTTCTCGTAAATCTTTAATTTTTTCATCTATCTTTTTCAATTTTTCTCGGACTTCCTTAGAATTTCCCTCCCACGATACTTTAATACCTTCCTTTCTCAGCGCCTCTAATTGGACTTCTAATTTTTCTCGAAGTTGTTGTTTATGGCGATAGAAATTTCGTTCAAATTGTTTTTGGGCTAGTTCTAAAATTTGTTTTTCATTCTTCCCTCCTAAATCCCCGAGGTCCAAATCCAATCCTGTATAGGCAAGCACATTCCCTTTCCCATCAAAATGATAGACCGCCGTCACCGTATTATGTGGATCTAACTCTCCTCTCTCTCCGTGATGCACATCCATCCAAATTCGTTCAGACTGCAACGCATATGGTAGAGGGATTTTTTCCTTTTTTCCGCATGCTGCAAGCATAACAGCTACTACCGACAACAACGCTAGTTTTATCCATGTCTTCATCATTCTTCCTCCAACGTTCGAACTTTCACTTTCATTATACTACACGCAATCAGAATCTGCTCCTATTCCAAACAAAAACGCCAGAGCACCATTGTACTCTGACGTCTAAAGGGATTATTTATCTGAATTCCACACTGGGAAGTATTGTCCTGGTGCGACTTCATCCATTTTTTTCGCTACATCGTCTGTTTGATATAATTCAACGATTTTTTTGTATGTTGGGTTGTCAGCATCTGCTGCTTTAACAACGATGATGTTGTAACGATCTTTAGGAATTGTATCTAAGTGGTTTGCATCTGAGAAGATGTTGTCTTCGATTTTCAAACCAGCGTCTTGTGCCATAGAACCATTAATTGAAGCTGCATCAACGTCTTGTAATAAGCGTGGTGCTTGTGCTGATTCTGCTTCGATGATTTCTAAGTTACGAGGGTTGCTTGTGATGTCTGCTAATGACGCTTTTGTTCCAACGCCATCTTTTAATGTGATTAAGCCTTCTGTTTGTAAGGCTACTAATGCACGACCTTGGATCGCTACTTCTTTAGGAACTAATACTTTTGCTTTCTCTGGTAAATCTTTTAATGATTTATATTTCGTTGAGAAATAATATAACGGCGTGATAAATGTTGTACCGATTTCTTTTAAATCAGTTCCTTTATCTTTGTTCCATTGTGCTAAGTAGGCACGGTGTTGGAACGCGTTCATTTGAACTGAACCTTCTTCAAGAGCTGTATTTGGTAATACGTAGTCGTTCATTTCTACAACTTCGATATTGATGTTTTCTTTTTTCGCTTTTTCAGCTACGTAATCCCAGATTTCGTGTGCTGCGCTACCTACTACGGCAACTTTAACTGTTTGCGCTGGAGCTTCAGTTGCTTTTGAAGCCTCGCTAGATTGTTGTGAACTTTGATTTCCGCATGCTGCTAAAGTGATTGCTGCAACGGCTGTTAAAAATAAGTGTTTAATTTTCATTTTGTTTTTCCTCCGATTTTAAAAATTGTTGTGTTTGTTGCGAATTGATTTGAAACATTCCTCCTTAAACTGTCGAACACAATAAAAAAATCCTTTGCCCAAATAGGACAAAGGACGATCATTTCAAAAATACCGTGTTACCACCTTTATTCGTTTATCCATCACTAGATAAACCTCACCCGATTCCACGTCTCTGCGTTGAAATCGTACCGCTATAACGGGCGCCCCGTACTTCCCTTACAACTGCTCAGAAAGTCCGCTCAATGGCCATCTTCCTCATTTCGTCACTACTTAGTTCCACCAACCCTAAGCTCTCTACTCAGTGCTCCGATGAGTACTCTCCATCTCTATGCGTTATGGATTCCATTATACGCCCATTCTTTTCGATGTCAACAAAATTCTTTTTATTATAGACATTTGTTTTTAAAATAGAAACAAAACAACCAAATTGACTCTAGCATAAAGAAAACCTCCACACGATACGTTCGTGCAGAGGTTAAAACAGTCTTATTTAGCTGCTGTTGTTGTTGTTTCTGAATCCGCTGCTTTTAAGAAATTCTTCAAAGCGTTTTGTAAGCTTTCATCTGTGATTTTCACGTCAGCAGCTTTCACTAAATCTACCATTGTTTGGTGTAAGTATGCAGAATCTTTCAATTTCGCATCTAACATTTCTTTTTCCATTTGTTCTTTCATTTCATCAAATGGTTTCTTCTCTTCTTTAGATACTAACTTAATGATGTGGTATCCAAATTGAGTTTGAACTGGACTTTCAGTGATATCTCCAACATTCTTCAAGTCGTAAGCTGCTGTTGAGAATTCAGTTACCATGTCTGAACGTTTGAATGGTCCAATTTGACCACCTTTTGCAGCAGTACCAGTATCTGCAGAGTTTGCTTTAGCTAATTCCGCAAAGTCAGCACCATCTTTTAATTGTTGGATTAATTCTTCTGCTTTTGTTTTAGCAGCTGCTTTTTCTTCGTCAGATGCATCTGCTTTAGCAGCAATTAAGATATGTTGTACTGTAATTTGTGGTTCCCACGCATCATAGTATGCTTTGATGTCTTCTTCTGAGAAGTTCGCAGCTTTCTTCACTGCTTCTGTCATTAATTTGTTTAAGTAAAGTGTTTGACGGTATGCGTCTACTGAAGTGATTCCGCTTTGTTGTAAAGCCGCTAATAAACCAGGTTCGCCACCGTATTGAGCTACTAATTTAGCTACTTCTTCATCTGCAGCTGTTTTAAGAGATTTTGCATCCTCAATAGATCCTTCTAATACTTTCGTTAATACTAAACGTTGTAATGTTTGTTCTCCAACAGAATCTTTCATTGCTGTCACAAATTCATCTTTTGTAACGTTACCGTATTTAGTAGTTGCAACGTTTTCTGCTGAATTATTTGAGCAAGCCGCTAATGCTAAAGTTGATGCAAGCGCTAATGCTCCTACGAATTTTTTCTTCATAAAATTCCCTCTCCAATCGGTTTTCTTTTTAATCGATGTTATTAATATACCACAGTTTTAAGCACTTGCCTATTTTTCTAGCATTCTCTTACCTTTTCTTAACTTTCTGAAAACAAAAAAAGAGCCAGGACGAATGCCTGACTCTTCGTTAAGTTAAGTTTAGTTCAAAAAATAGTGTGATTATTGTAATACACGAATTGTGATTGTACGACGTCCGAAGTTGTAAACATCATTCAAGTTTACTAAGTGAACATCAATTCTATTTCCGTAAATAGCGCCACCTGTATCTGCAGCACGGAAAATACCATATCCTGGAATTTCAACATATGATCCTAATGGAATGACACTTGGGTCAACCGCGATCACGTTTGGTTCACTAACAAGGTTTGTTCCATCAGCTGTGTAGTTTGATAAACCAGCTTCGTTATATGAGTACGCTGTTGCTTCAACGGTTAAGTAGTAACCACCTTGGTTTGAAGAAGCTGCAGCAGCTTGAGTTGTTTGAGTTGCCTCTGTTGCTTGAGCAGCTTGAGTTGTTTGAGTTGCCTCTGTTGCTTGAGCAGCTTGAGTAGTTTCAGTTTCTGCCGCTTGTGTTGTTGCTTCAGTCGTTTCTACTTCTTTCACTTCATTGTTGTTTTGAACACGGTATGAGTGTTGTTCTGTTCCGTTATCAACGGTTACTTCTTTTTGGTCCGCTGAGAAACGTAACACTGTACCTGGGTAAATAAGGTTTGCATCTTGAATTTCGTTCACTTGAACTAATGTATCTAATGATGCACCAGTTGCTTCAGAAATTACTGATAATGTATCTCCCCATTTAATTGTGTACTCTTGTACACCTTTATCGTCTGTTTTAACATCTTGTTTTACTTGCTCTACAGTACGTGCTGTCCATTCTACTTCGTTTGCACTTGCTGTAGTTGCTGAAAATCCTGCAAAACTAAATAAAGCAAGTGATGCTGTCACCATCATGAATTGTTTCTTGATTGGTTTCATATTTTCCTTTCCGATTTCCGACTTTTTCTAAAGTCAAAAACCTCGTTCGCTTGGATTTTTTGGGTTGCGAACTTAATTGATGCTAATAATGTTACCACGAATAAAATCGAAAATGTTGATTTTATGCGGTTTGTTAAGGTCACTTAATTTTTTTGACTTTTTCTGATGTTATTATGACAAACAGATGACAAGAACATATGTTTCCGTAACATTTGACACCATTCTGTAACAGGTTCGTAGAATTTTCTTACAATCTCGGTCATACTTTCTTCATTTATTACACTGTTTTTCGTTCCTTTTTGAGGCAAAAACCTATCAAATCGCACTTTTTCCGACACTCGATGCATCAAAAAAGACCTCCCTATTCATCCATAGGAAGGTCACTAAACATTCTTTAAGCGTTTTGATTTAATTTACTCATTTGAATTGTTTGATCGATATTTTCTTTCAAGGCTTCTGGAAGATGGTGCGTTACCCATAGCACTGTCACGCTTTTATCTTCTAAGATTGGTCTCAACACCTCAATGGTTGTCTTTTCATCTAAGTTGGAGCTGACTTCATCCAGCAAGAAGACTTTTGGTTGTTTCATCAATCCACGTGCAAAAGCAATTCGTTGCAACTGACCGCCGGATAGATTTGAATCACCATCGCCTAGAACTGTATCTAATCCCTGTGGTAAGTTTCGTACGATCGAAGCGAGTCCAACTTTTTCAAGAGACGCCCAAACTTCTTCATCCGTATACTCTTCAGTGAGCGTTACGTTTTCCCGAATGGTTGTCGTGAAGATATGCGGCTTTTGCGCGATATAGACCATTTGACGATATAACTCATTATAGGATTGTTTCTTCACATCAACTCCAGCGAGTTTCACTTCTCCTAAATACTCCGTTAATTTTGCAGCGATAATATTTAACAGCGTTGATTTCCCCGTTCCACTCTCACCAGTAATCGCGTATTTTTGTCCTTCATTAAAACCAAGAGACACATGATTTAAAATCACTTTTTCTCCGTAGTTAAACGAAACATCCTTCACTTCAATAAGAGTATACGGTGCCTCTTCTGGTACTTCCTCTACAAGGGCTGCTGGTTCTAATTGCTCATATTTGTTAAACAATGAGTCCGCACTCTTAATCGAACCAATCTTTTGACTAATATTTCCAAGCACGTTGAAGATGGTACTACTTAACGCCATTGCTGCTAGAATACTCCCGATACTCACTTCGCCAATATAAGCCAAGTATCCCGTTAGGATGAATACTGAAATTTGGCTAAAGACATTCCCAATACCACCACTAACGGCAACTTTGGCCATCGACTTACTAAAATCGCGATGCGTATCTCCTACTTCAACCGATTTTTCATGAATTTTTTCTTTTAAATACGCTAGCTTACGAAAGACGAACAGCGTATCATATCCGCTCAATAAATCCGAAATGGATTTTGCGAATTTTTCATTAGCCTCTGACACTTTGATAGTTTTTTCTGTCAGTTCTGCTGAGAATAAAGCCGGCAACACGGCCATGATGACAATACAGATAGCCGCTAGTAAGACGATAGACCAATGATACATAAACAACGCTACCGCAGAAATGACCGCAGAAATAATTCCTCCGATGACTTCAAAGGTTGGATTCATCGCATTCCCTTTAATCTGTTCCAAGTCACTTGTAAACCACGAGATGTACGTTTGACTATTCTTTTCATAAAAGCGTCCATAAGACGTCGCTTCAATAGAATGACTAATACGGTCCCTTAACCATGTCGCTACCTTTTGATTAAAGTAGGCTTGATAGCGAATCAGCATATAGGTAAACAATAAATAAAATGCAAAAATAACAACTAAACAAATCGCCTTATAAAAGAAATTATGAATATCCATGTTCACTAAAGTATCTAAAGTCTGCGCATTCACGATACTCGATACAAGCTCTGCACCTGCAATAAGGGTGAGCAACGTAATCATGATGAACACTTCTTTTTTAAATTTCTGAAAAACAACCTTCATATATACTCGCTCCACTTCAAAATCTGACTATGCTCATAGTGTAACACTGTCTTAATCCAATGTATATAGGACTTTTGGCGGATAATAAAAGAAATTTCCTTTTGTGCACACAAAAAACCACACCTCTATTTTGAGGTGCGGTCCATCTATTTTATTAGGCTTTTGTTTTTTCAGCACGGTCACGTTTCATTTGGCTTGAACGTAATTGTCCGCAGGCTGCTTCGATATCATGTCCGAATTCTTTACGAACGACACAGTTGATGTGGTTTTTCTTCAAAACATCGTAGAAGGCTACTACGCGTTCTTTTCCACTACGTTCATATTGGTCATGTTCACGAACTTTGTTATAAGGAATTAAGTTGACATATGAAAGACGTTTCTTATCCGCAAGAAGGTCGGCCAATTGTTGTGCTTGTTCCACAGAATCATTCACGTGATCGAGCATGATGTACTCGAAAGTTACACGACGGTTGGTTTTAGCGATGTATTCATTAATGGCATCCATCACGACTTCGATTGGATATTTACGGTTGATACGCATGATACGAGAACGTGTATCGTTATCTGGCGCATGAAGTGATAATGCAAGGTTGACTTGTAATCCTTCGTCTGCGAACTCACGAATCTTCGGAGCCAAACCACTTGTAGATACAGTGATATGACGAGCCCCGATTCCAAGCCCTTTATCAGAGTTGACCACTTTCAAGAACTTAATCACGTTATCATAGTTATCAAATGGTTCTCCAATCCCCATGACTACGATATGGCTGACACGGTCCCCAGGAGACACTTCGTCTAATGTGCGTTGTACGTGCATGACTTGCGCTACGATTTCTCCAGCAACCAGGTCACGTTGTTTTGCGATAATCCCGCTGGCACAGAAAGTACATCCGATATTACATCCTACTTGTGTGGTCACACAGATAGATAAGCCGTATTCTTGTGGCATTAATACCGTTTCGATTAAGAGACCATCTGCTAATTCAAAGAGGAATTTACGTGTTCCGTCTGTTGATTGTTGCTTGATACGTTCGTTTAACACTGGGAATGTGAACTCTTCTTGTAACTCCTCAATCAGTGATTTTGGCAAGTTTGTCATTTCTTCAAAACTGGTTACACGTTTGCGGTAAAGCCAGTCCCATAATTGTCCTGCTCTGAATTTCTTTTCGCCTTTTGCTTCAAACCAAGCTGTTAGCTCTTCTAGTGGCATGCCGTAAATAATCGGTTTTCCTTCATATTGACGAACCACTCGTCCAATTTTTCTAACCATATCTATTCCTCTTTCCTATACTTGAAATGCTCTAATGATTGTTTCTCTGTTTGCATGAGCGCTTAATAACACCGATAATTTCACACGAGCCTTTTGTCCGCTAAGCCCTGTTGTGAAAATTACTCCTGCTTCATGAAGCTGTTTGCCTCCGCCAAGATAATTATAGACATCATACGTTACACCGTTAAATGCACGAGATACCAGAACGACTGGAATTCCTTTATCTAAGCAACGTTGCAATCCAGGAAGTGCCATTGGAGGAAGATTTCCTGCCCCAAGAGCTTCGATGACTACTCCATTAGCGTCTGAATCGGCAATGGCATCAAATAACATGGAATCCATTCCTGCATATGCTTTTAATAAGTATACCTTATCCACGAGTTCTTTAATTGGATAATATTCATGATGTAAAAATTTTTGGAAGTAAAGGACTTCACTCTTTGATACTAATCCAAGCGGTCCAAAGGTTGGTGTTTGGAAAGTCGCAACGTTTGTAGTATGTGTCTTTGTCACATATGTTGCCGCATGAACTTCATCATTCATCACGACAAGAACGCCTTTATCCACACTCTCTGGACTCGTTACCGTAATAATGGCACTGCGTAAGTTCGCTAACCCGTCCGCTCCGATTTCATTGCTGGAACGCATCGCTCCCGTTAAAACGATTGGGAATGTTCCATCTGTTGTTAACTCTAAAAAATACGCCGTTTCTTCTAATGTATCGGTTCCGTGAGTCACCACCGCTCCGTCAAAGCCTTCCTGTTGCGCTTGAACGATTCGCTTTTGAACTTCCCACATTCTTTCCTCTGTCATATGCGGAGACGGAAGATTAAATAGATCCTCTACAACGACACTTGCGATTGGTGCGAAAATGGTGTCGGAGTTGGTTAATGGGTTTGTGCTTGTTGGGGTTACGTTACCGGTTGAGCGGTCTTCACTCATGGCAATCGTACCACCGGTGTTGATAACGATAATTTTCTTCATGGCGCTACTACTTTCTTTCATTTTCTCTTTACATAGGATACCACAAAATCGCAAAAAGTGCCGAAGTATTTGTAAGTAAATACGCACAGAAAGATGATACCTTCGAATCCTTGCGGATTATTTTTATAATCGCTGTTACAGGGCACCGGTGCAAGCCTTGGTCTTGCACCTTCGAAGCTTCAAACGCGAAGTACAGAACAAGTCCTTACTTCGCGTAAGCACAGTGGTTGAATGGAATGAGCTTCACTGTATCCAGTTTGCTCATCCCTATTCAACTTTGTGGGGGAAAGAAAACGAAATACTCTAAATACAATAATGTATTTAGAGTATTTCTGTCTTTCTCCCTCACATTCGATGCGATTCCCTGTTACTGCGATTATAAAATCCGCAATTTTCTTCGGTATCATCTCTTTGTGTGTTTTATTCAAATCTCTTATAAAAAATGAAAAATAGTGTTGCGCCACTCAGTTTGAAGGAACCTGTGCAGGGTGTTAAAAAGTGCATATTGACGGCGTTTTTGAGAGGTTTGAACTATCTAAAGTAAGACATCACTGAAAAAATTTTTTGATTTTTTCTCGGAATATTTACTACACTATTCTGAATTTGTGCAATCGGACTGAAACGGGGATGTTGAATATACCGCTAAAAACCGCATCATTTCAACGTTTATATTTTACTTTTAATTTTAAAATTTGAAATGTAGCATATATGCTACATTTTTATTTTTTGCATCTTCAACAAAAAACCGCAGCCTTATACAGGCTACGGTTTTCGCTTTATTTGATTGTGTATTGACGTTGATGGTCAACAACGGCTGTTAATGTAATTGGGCTGTTGTCTTCACGTGTGAAAGTTTGTTCACCGCTTGCGTCCACCACTTCTGTGAAGATTTCTTCGTATTCTTCTACTGTCAACATTTTGCGATTTTCTAGTAATGCTTTATGTTCTGCGATATGCAATTGGTTTTCGAACCCTTCGACTAATTCGCCGGCGAAGAACTCCCCAACGGCTCCTGATCCATAGCTGAAGAATCCAATGCGGTCTCCGGCTACTAATACAGAACTGTTTTCTAATAATGAGATGAAGCTTAAGAATAATGAACCTGTGTAGATATTTCCGACTTGGCGGTTATACACGGCTGCTTCTTGGTAACGCGCTGTGAAGCGTTCTTGTTCCTCTTCGCTCATTTCTTCTAAGAATGGCTTGAAGGCTTTCATCCCCATTTTTGTATATGGTAAATGGAAGCAAATCGCGTCAAAGTCTGAGAACTGTGCATTTGTTTTTGCTTGATAGTCGTTCCATACTTCTGCAAAGAAACGGATGTATTGCTCGTTTGAGAATTTTCCGTCTACCATTGGATACGCTGCATAGTTTGGTCTCCAGAAGTCCATCACGTCATCTGTGAATAAGCTAGTTTCGTTATCTAAAACGAGTAAACGTGGGTCACTAGAAACAACCATTGCGACTGCTCCAGCACCTTGTGTTGGTTCTCCGCCAGAGTTTAATCCGTATTTAGCAATGTCACTTGCGATAACTAGTACTCTTGAAGTTGGATTTAAGGCAATATGTCCTTTAGCTAATTGTAAGGCAGCTGTTGCTCCGTAGCAGGCATGTTTTAATTCTACACTACGAACACGGTTTGATAATCCAAGCATGCGTTGCATATAAACCGCAGCTGATTTCGATTGATCGATTCCTGTTTCTGTCCCAAATAAAATCATATCAATATCTTCACGGTCTTTATCATCAATGATTGATAACGCAGCATTTGCGGCTAAAGTCACGATATCTTGAGTTACTGGTGCTACTGCCATTGTAGACTGGCCAATTCCAATCGTGTATTTAGCTGGCTCTACTCCACGTGCGGCTGCTAATGCTTCCATATCTAATGCAGTCGGTGGTACGAAGAAGCCAATCTTATCTATCCCTATATTCATTGTTTTATTGTTCTCCTTTACGAATAAAGCTCTCCAAACACAAATAGAGCTTCCTGTTCTTTCTTAGCACACACTATAGTAGCAAAAATTCGCCGTTAGGACAATTGAATTCACCAAATGTTAGGGAATTTAAACAATTCTTTACTAATTATTTGTACTAAATTGATAGGTTTCTTATGCAAAATCTTATAGAATAGAAACGAAATAGGAAATATAACCTAGAAAGGATTGAAAATATGAACGGAAATGATATCGTCATCGTGAGTGCCACACGTACTGCGATTGGTAAATTTGGCGGGCAATTTGCTACCACTTCCGCTATCGAACTAGGAACAACGGTTGCAAAAACTGCCATCCAAAATGCGAATCTTTCACCTGAACAAATTGATACAGTCATCTTTGGAAATGTCTTACAAGCAGGCCTTGGGCAAAATCCAGCACGCCAAGTCGGACTTGGTGCTGGACTGAATCATGCAAGTACTGCCGTAACCGTTAATGAAGTCTGTGGTTCTGGACTAAAAGCCATTATTTCAGCCGCACAAGTCCTTCGACTAGGAGATGCTAAAATCGTCTTAGCCGGCGGTATGGAAAATATGAGTCTCGCGCCGCATTTATTACAACAACGCTTTGCTCCAAAAAATGGTCCTGTGACATTAGTAGACTCTTTATTTAATGATGGATTAACGGACGCCTACTCACAAGACGCGATGGGGATTACCGCAGAAAACATCGTTGAAAAGTACGGATTTACCCGCGAAGAACAAGACGCTTTCGCTGTGGCTTCTCAACAAAAAGCCGCTAAAGCACAAGCAGAAGGACGTTTTGCTAGCGAAATCACTCCTGTAGCAGTCTTCAATCGCAAAACAAAATCCGACGACTTAAAAGTAACAGATGAATTTATCCGTCCAAACTCGACGGTTGAAACTCTTGCAGGCCTCAAACCTTCCTTCAAAAAAGACGGAACGGTTACAGCAGGAAACGCCTCTGGAATTAACGATGGTGCCGCTTGTGTCATCATGACTACACGTGAATACGCAACAGAGCTTGGCCTTCCAATTCTTGCGACATTGAAAGGCTATGCCGAAGCTGGTGTCGATCCTTCGATTATGGGAATCGGGCCTGTCCCTGCCATTCAAAAATTAGTGGCGCGTACACGTATTCCGCTTGAAAAAGTGGATGTCTTTGAACTGAACGAAGCCTTTGCCGCACAAAGCATGGCGGTCATCAAAGATTTGAAGATTCCAACGGAGAAAGTAAATCCATTCGGTGGCGCCATTGCGCTAGGCCATCCAATCGGTGCTTCTGGTACTCGTATTGTGGTCACACTGATCAATGCTCTCGACCAACTTGACGGTAAAATCGGTGTTGCTTCCCTCTGTATAGGCGGCGGCATGGGTATTGCCATCGCGATTGAACGCGAAAAATAAGAAAAACAATAAGAGTTGCCCAAAATTCACTTATAAGTGAATTTTGGACAACTCTTATTTTCTTTTTACTGTCCACGGAACGAAGAAAGTAATCCTGTAACTTTATTTCTCTTCATGTTTCTTTTGTTCGTGACGCTGTTG
>ERZ1036435.120-NODE-120-length-72123-cov-10.872260_pt1 | contig 72123 bp, 34 predicted proteins | sample MGYA00514223_ERZ1036435 | MGnify/ENA primary metagenome ERZ1036435 (study PRJEB33795, sample SAMN09464927) | human gut metagenome | host: Homo sapiens | place: USA: Stanford, California | collected 2016-08 | study: EMG produced TPA metagenomics assembly of the... | reverse complement strand
GACCCTTTGTGAAGGCTGTTTGTACCAAAAGGTCAAACCATAAAGCAAACTGCACAAACAAAAAAAAAAAAACCTAAAAAAATAAAAAAAAATTTCTTATATAAACTTGATAGATCTTAAACTTCTCATTTTTTTTTCACATGCTATTGTATTTACCAATCGAATTAGATATAAGTGACTCCCAATCCCCCTATCTCCAGTTATACAAATAAAGAGCTATCCTTTTGGCAAATTCCCAAAATAATTCTCTCTAAATACAGAATCTGTGATAGATTATAACTACAAAGGAAAACCATAGCCTTAAGTCTCCTTACTAAAGATTATAGATTTATAGAATATTTTAGTTCTCTGACAACTAAAAAAAAAGATAAAGAAATTTCATTCTGGGGAAAGGTACTGGACATATCCTGAAAGGAAATTAGATAAGAAAGTAACTAACCAATAGCAATGGATACTAGACCTTTCACGATATCATATGGCTCAATTGAGCATACATTGGTTATTCCAATCTCTCAATTTTTTTTAGTGTCTCAATTGAACGACCAGTTCTTGAAACAAGAATTACCTAACCATCAGCAACCATCGGAAGATTTCCAAAGTGACGAAGAGCCTACTTCTCCAGTGGAGTTGTTGGGTAAGTTCATCGGCTACGTCACGTCTTTGATCGACACCGCTGGTTCTGATGAATCCCAGCAGAAGAAAATTACCTCGATACTAGAGTTGACTTTCAAGGACTTCGAGAGCTCTTATTTGAACGGTAACGATATTCACACTTTGGCAGCTAAGTTACTCCAGGACAATGATATCGCTCTGGAAGAACAAGTAGAAGCTGTGGAGAACAACACGAATAACAAGCAAGAAGTGTTCCCAACCACATTACCAAAAGTTAAGGAATTGGTGAAGAACTACTTAAACGCCAAAGTGCTTTTGCACAAGCTTGGTGTCATCACTGTCCAGAATAGTCAAAACAAGATAAACTCTGCATTGTTCGGTAGCGATATCACCAAAATCTACGCCATCTTCGGTGGCCAAGGTAACACCGACGACTACTTCGAAGAACTGCGTGACTTATACCAAACATACAGCTATCTAATAGAAGATATCCTAGATTTTGTCTCTAAGACACTAAACAACTTACTGAAAAACTCTTCCCAGGATATGGAAAAGATCTTCACTCAAGGTTTAGATGTTAAGCACTGGTTGAAATACCCTAACGCTACCCCAGAGAACGACTACCTGTTGTCTATTCCAATCTCTTGTCCATTAATTGGTGTTATACAGCTCACTCATTATGCATTGACTGCAAGACTATTAAACGTTACCCCAGGAGAATTGAGAAGCAAGATTCAAGGTGCTACTGGTCATTCTCAAGGTCTAGTGGCAGCTGTATCCATTGCCGAGGCTGACTCTTGGGATGCTTTCTTCAAATCATTCGAAAAGGCCATCACTTTACTGTTCTTCATCGGTGTGCATTGTTACTTGGCTTACCCAAAAACCTCTCTACCACCTTCTATCCTACAAGATTCTCTAGAGAATGGTGAAGGTGTTCCATCTCCTATGTTAACCATCTCTAACCTAACCAAAGAACAAGTTCAAGAATATGTGGATAAGACGAACAGCCATTTACCAGCTGAGAAGCATATCGTCATTTCTTTAGTTAACGGTGCTAGAAACCTAGTTGTATCGGGTCCCCCACAATCCCTATACGGTCTAAACTTGACTCTGAGAAAGGCTAAAGAACCAAGTGGTCTTGATCAATCAAGAATTCCATACAGTGAGAGAAAGCTAAGATTTTCCAACAGATTCTTACCTGTTGCATCACCATTCCATTCTCATCTGTTGGAACCAGCTAACGAAGCAATTATTGACAATCTAAAGGCATTTAATGTTGAGTTTTCTGCCAAGGATTTGAAAATTCCTGTATATGACACATTCGATGGCTCCGATTTGAGAGATAACTCTGGATCAATTGTCCAGAGAATTACCGATTGCATTATCAGATTACCTGTTAACTGGGAAACATCGACTAAATTCGAAGCTACCCATATTCTTGATTTCGGCCCTGGTGGCACATCAGGTTTGGGTGTCTTGACTCACCGTAATAAAGATGGTACTGGTGTTCGTGTTATTGTAGCTGGTACCCTAGATATTAATCCAGATGATGACTATGGTTTTAAGCAAGAGATATTTGAAGTTGCAAGCAACAGTGTTAAGCAAAATCCAAACTGGTTGAAGGAATTCTGTCCTAAGCTAGTTAAGACTAAGGCAGGTAAGGTATATGTTGACACTAAGTTCTCAAAGATGATTGGTAGACCTCCACTATTGATTCCTGGTATGACACCAACTACTGTTTCGCCTGATTTTGTTGCTGCTACTATTAATGCAGGTTACACTATTGAACTTGCTGGTGGTGGTTATTTCTCTCCTGGACATATGACCCAGGCTATTGATGAAGTTGTATCCCAAATAAAGAAGGGTTACAGTTTAGGTATCAATCTAATTTATGTCAACCCAAGAATGCTACAGTGGGGTATTCCATTGATAAAGGAACTAAGGGAAAGAGGATATCCTATACAATCCTTAACAATTGGTGCCGGTGTTCCATCTCTAGAAGTTGCCACAGAATACATAGAAACTCTGGGTTTGACACATCTAGGTCTAAAACCTGGTTCTATTGATGCTATTTCTCAATGTATCAACATTGCAAAAGCTCATCCAAACTTCCCTATCGTACTGCAATGGACTGGTGGTAGAGGTGGTGGTCACCATTCTTTTGAAGACTTTCATCAACCTATGCTTCAAATGTATTCTAAGCTAAGAAGATGCAAGAATATCATATTAATTGCAGGTTCTGGTTTTGGTGCTGCTGAAGATACTTACCCATACTTAACAGGTGAATGGTCTGCAAAAATGAACTATCCACCTATGCCATTTGATGGTTTACTGTTTGGTTCTCGTGTTATGGTAGCAAAGGAAGCAAAGACTTCTCTAGCAGCTAAGAAATTGATTGTTGACTGTGTAGGTGTCCCTGACAACCAATGGGAGCAGACATACAAGAAGCCAACTGGTGGTATTATAACTGTTCGTTCAGAGATGGGTGAACCAATCCACAAAATTGCTACCCGTGGTGTTTTGTTCTGGAAGGAAATGGATGACACTATTTTCACTCTACCCAAGAATAAGCTTCAAGCTGCTTTAGATGCTAAGAGAGACTACATCATTGAAAAGTTAAACAGTGTCTCTCAAAAGCCTTGGTTTGCTACAGTGAATGGTGAAGCTCGTGATTTGACTAGTATGACATATGAGGAAGTCGCCAAGAGATTAGTTGAGTTAATGTATATCAGAAAGACAAACTCCTGGATTGATATTACTTTGAGAAACTTCACAGGTGACTTCTTGAGACGTGTGGAAGAGCGTTTCACCACTCAAAAAACATCATCTGTTATTCAATCTTATGCGATTTTGGAAAAGCCAGACGAGGCCATCAAGCTGGTCTTTGATGCATACCCATGTGCTAAGGATCAATACCTAAATGCTCAAGATGTTGACTATTTCTTAGCTCTTTGTCAAAATCCAATGCAAAAGCCAGTTCCGTTTGTTCCTGTCTTGGACCAGAGGTTTGAATTTTTCTTCAAGAAGGACTCTTTATGGCAATCTGAGCATTTAGAAGCCGTTGTTGATGAAGATGTTCAAAGAACATGTATTTTACATGGTCCAGTGAGTGCTCAATACACCACTAAGGTCGATGAACCAATCCAAGATATACTGGATGGTATCCACAACGGCCATATTGATATGCTATTGAAGGACTATTATGGTGGCGATTCATCCAAAATCCCTGTAGTTGAATACTTTGGTGGTGAAGATCCTGTAGAGATCAATAACACAGAAATTGTCAAAGATGAAGACACTTTAGTATTGGATGCTTCTACCATCAAGGATGAAGCCTACTGGTTCAAGCTACTTTCAGGTTCTAAGAGAAACTGGAGACATGCGTTCTTCTCTACTGATAGATTGGTTCAAGGGTCATCTTACACCGAAAATCCAGCAAGAAAGGTTTTCAAACCAAGTAAGCACATGTTTGTTGAGATTACCAACGCCAACAATGAAGAAAAATGTGTTATTACATTGAAGGAAATGGTTCAAGGTGAACTAAAGAAGACAGCTGTTTTGAAGTTAATCCAAAAAGATTTAATTGAAATGGACATGATTGAGAACAGAACAATGGATGGAAAACCTGTTGTTTTGCCATTGTTGTACAAGTATAACATTGAAGACGGTTTTGCTCCAATTTCAGAAGTTATGGAGGACAGAAACCAAAGAATTAAGGAGATGTATTGGAAATTATGGATTGGTGAACCATTCAACTTGAAGTTTGATCCAAGAAAGGAAATTAAAGGTAGTGATTTTAAGATCACTAAACAAGATATCCAAGAATTCACCCACGCTATTGGTAACAATTGTGAAGATTTTGTACCAAGATCGGGTAGAGACCTTCTTGCCCCAATGGATTTTGCCATTGTCGTAGGCTGGAGAGCTATCATCAAAGCTATTTTCCCAGAAACTGTTGATGGTGATTTGTTAAAGTTGGTTCATTTATCCAACGGCTATCAAATGCTTCCAGGTGCTAAGCCTTTGAAAGAGGGTGATATTATCTCTACTTCTGCTTCGATCAAATCTGTCGTCAACCAACCAACAGGTAAGATCGTTGAAGTTGTTGGAACCTTAAGCAGGGACTCCAAACCAATTATGGAGGTCACATCATCTTTCTTTTACAGAGGCAAATACTCCGATTTTGAGAATACTTTCCAAAAGACTGTTGAACCAATTTATGAAATGAACATCAAGTCTGCTAAAGACATCGCTGTGTTACGTTCTAAGGAGTGGTTCCAGTTAGATGATGAAGATATTGATTTATTGAATAAGGTTCTATCATTTGAAACCGAAACAGAAGTGACCTTCAAGGATGCAACAATCTTTTCTTCCGTCAAATGTTCTGGTCCTATCTTTATGGAACTACCAACTAAGGAAAAGATTGAAATTGGTATTGTTAACTATGAAGCTGGCGAATCCTACGGTAATCCTGTAATTGACTTTTTGAAGAGAAATGCTGCTACGCTAGAACAGAAAGTCAATCTAGAGAATCCAATTCCTATTGCTGTTCTTGATTCATACACACCAAGTACTAACGAACCATATGCCAGAGTCTCAGGTGATTTGAATCCAATCCATGTTTCTCGTCACTTTGCAGCTTATGCTGATCTACCAGGAACAATTACACATGGTATGTATTCCTCTGCTGCTGTTCGTGGTCTGATTGAAAATTGGGCTGCTGATAGTGTTTCTTCTAGAGTTAGAGGTTTCAACTGTCAATTCACAAGCATGGTCCTGCCTAATACTCCACTGAAAACCAGTATTCAACATGTCGGTATGATTAACGGTCGTAAACTGTTCAAGTTTGAGACTAAGAACGAGAATGATACAGTTGTCTTGGTCGGTGAAGCTGAGGTTGAACAGCCAGTTTCCGCATTTGTTTTCACTGGTCAGGGTTCTCAAGAGCAAGGTATGGGTATGGATCTTTACGAAAAATCTGCTGTTGCTAAGGAAGTTTGGGACAGAGCTGATAAACATTTCAAAGAGACATATGGTTTCTCTATCCTAAATATTGTTAAGAACAATCCAAATGAATTTACTGTTCATTTCGGTGGTGAAAAGGGTAGAAAGATCAGAGAGAACTACTCAAATATGATCTTCGAAACCATTGTTGATGGTGAATTAAAGGCTGAAAAGATTTTCAAAGAAATCGATGAGACAACTACTTCTTACACTTTCAAGTCACCAACTGGTTTGTTGTCTGCAACTCAATTCACTCAACCAGCTTTAACTCTGATGGAAAAAGCTGCCTTTGAGGATTTGAAAGCCAAGGGTGTTATTCCAGTGGAAGCTGCCTTTGCTGGTCACTCTTTGGGTGAATATGCTGCTTTGGCCTCCCTTGCTGATGTTATGTCTATTGAATCCTTGGTTGAAGTTGTCTTCTACAGAGGTATGACCATGCAAGTAGCTGTTCCAAGAGATTCGGCTGGAAGATCTAACTATGGTATGATTGCAGTTAACCCAGGAAGGGTTTCCCCAACGTTCACACAAGATGCCCTTCAATTTGTAGTTGAAAAGGTTGGTTCTAGAACTGAATGGTTACTTGAAATTGTCAACTACAATGTTGAAAACCAACAATATGTTGCAGCTGGTGACTTGCGTGCTTTAGATACATTGACCAACGTACTAAACTTCATCAAGATCCAAAAGATTGATATTGCCAAGTTGCAAGATGAGATGTCTCTAGAAAAGGTTGAAGAACATCTATTTGAGATTGTTGACGAAATATCTAAAAAATCTACTGCTAAACCACAACCAATTGAATTGGAGAGAGGTTTTGCTTGTATCCCATTGCGTGGTATTTCCGTCCCATTCCACTCTTCATACTTGAGAAACGGTGTGAAGCCGTTCAAGAACTTCTTAAACAAGAATATTATGAAGGACAACGTGAAGGTTGACAGATTGATTGGCAAGTACATCCCTAACTTGACTGCCAAGCCATTCCAAATCACCAAAGAATACTTTGAAGACGTCTACAAGTTGACCGGATCCGACAGGATCAAGGAAATCCTGGATAACTGGGAGAAATATGAAGCTTAAATCGCTTCACACAAAAATTCAAGCTTTTATATAGCATAACTAAATTGCATTTACTGTTTTGTACTATAAATTTTGTTGATTATTGTAACTATTGTGAAAATGTTTCTGTAATTAGACTCTAAGGCCATACCTATGACTATGCTATGTGGAGACGTGACTTTCAGCATCTAAAGAGAGCAGAAGTCACATGCGTGGCTGCGGGTAACTGGTAACTAGTAACTGAAATATTTTTCATTTCGAAAAAATTTGAAAATTTTCTCATTGTGAACAATTCCGATGCTCATCGATGACCTTCCGAATTAGGATTACAATCATTGGTTAAGCAATAATGGCTACAATGGTAAGGCATTGATCCTTTTAATTTAGCTACTAGTTGCAGGAGTTTGAACTTTTTGATATGCTGGGTTTTATTTTTGATTAGTTTATTGTTTTGTCAAAAAGTAATGATTCTCGTCTAACCCACCAGCGATTACCCATCTTCTAAACCAAGATTAACTTTGTTCTATCAAGAACCTGTTCCACTTTTGAGTACAGTTCTTTAACTGAGAATACATTACAAGGTATCAAAAAAGTAGCTATTACTGTTTTGTATACCTGAGGATACTTTTCAGAGTTTTGAAATATATTTATTGCTATAAGGCCTATTTCTTTTTATTTGCCAACTCTCTTAAAGTACTTCATTGAAAGAAGGACAACTTATAGAGGAGCTTAAGACATTGACTTATTACCAACAAGATAATATTAACAGAAATGCGTAAGTGCAAAGTTTTTGTTGGTAACTCTCATCCTGAACTAGGAAATCTAGTTTGTCAGAGATTAGGCATTGAGCCTGCCCCATGCACTCTAAAAAAGTTTGCTAATGGTGAAACCTCCGTCCAAATTGGTGTTTCGGTTAGAGACGAGGATGTCTACGTGATTCAATCTGGGTCCCCAAATATTAACGACCACATTATGGAACTCTTGATTTTAGTTTCGGCCTGCAGAGGTGGGTCGGCTAAGAAAATTACTGCTGTTATCCCTCAATTCCCGTACTCCAAGCAATGTAAAATGAAGAAACATAGAGGTGCCATTACCGCTAGAATGTTGGCTAATCTTTTGGTCATGGCGGGAGCCGATCACGTTGTCTCAATGGATCTTCATGCATCACAAATGCAAGGTTTCTTCACTAAACCAGTTGACAATTTATATGGTGGTCCAAGTTTAGCTAACTGGATCAGAGAAAATGTTGAAAACTATGAGGAAGCTGTGGTAGTTTCAAAAAATCCAGGTGGAACAAAAAGAGTCACTGCTTTAGCTGACGTCTTGAAGATTAACTTTGCCATGATTCACACTGATCGTCGTCGTGCCAAGGATCTTTATTCCCAACATAGGGATATGAAGCAACTGAGACAAAGAAAGCAATCTTTGTTGAGGAAGAACAAACCAATTATTAGACAAGGTGATGACCCTGATGAAGAAGAAAATATCATTTTGACTAATGGTATCCAAACCGCAAGAATTAGGAACGGTCATGTTATTGGCGATGATGAAGAAGATTTCATTCCTGAATCTGCAGATGAAGTTGCTATGGAGTCTGATGCAGAAGACGCTTCTGTTACTGACACGTATGGTTTGGGGGGTACTTACGATGCCGTTGATTCTGAGGATGAGGAAGAAGTTTCGGAAGCAGTTAAGGAGAAACTTATTACTTTAGTCGGTAATGTCAACAACCGTTCCGCTATTATATTAGATGACATGATCGATAGGCCAGGTTCTTTGATTAGTGCAGCTGAGCATCTTGTCAAGAACTGTGGGGCAAAGAAGGTCTATGTTGTCGCTACGCATGGTCTGTTTACCGGTAACTGTTTGGAAGAATTGGAAGAGTCTGAAGTAATTGATAAGATTGTTGTCACCAATACATATCCAATCTCCAACGACCGTATAGAAAAATCGGAAAAGCTGGTTGTTATTGATGTTTCAGCCATCTTTGCTGAATGTATTCGCCGTGATCACTATGGTGAGAGTATTTCCGTGCTTTTTGATTCTTTATCTACCCTTTAGAATCTAGTCTACAGATTTTATCTGTATGTTTATAGTTAATTATATTATCTAACATTGTATATTAATGTCAATGGGTGCTAAATCCATATAACTTCATTTCTATTATCATTAAGTATATTTTAAATATTCATCCATAATCTATTAAACTATTATTTCGTGTGATTATAAGTAGAGTGATAGTACTATAGCTTAAGAGATATCTTGAAGCTTATTATTAATCACATGTTGGCCCATTTTGGCATAGAGAATGGCTACCACTATTCAAAGTTGTTCTCATTGTTTATGTTAAATCTGCCAAAGTTTTCATTGCGTTTTTTGTTTTATCTGTCCTTTGTTTTTCAAGAAATATTCTTCGACAAGACAAATGCATCAATTTGTCATGTTCTCTATCTTTATACCATGTCAGTTTTTCATTGGAATTGTTAACAAGTTTTCTTTTACAAAGACTGCACAACATTGCCTCGGATACAGTGGTATACTTTGATTTCTCCTCGTTTAATATACTGGTTGTTTTGATAATGTTTGTCTTTACTAGGTCCTTTTCGATGAAAGAATCTTCTACATGAAAAGTGCTCATCTTCATTATTTGAGATAATAGGAATGTCAATTTTGAGAGAGGAATAGAAGTTGGAATTTTCTGCAAAAGTTGCAATGGGTCCATTTTGAGGAAATTATCTTCTAAAAATGATTGTAAATGCATTTCGCTATAATCACCGCTTTGCAGTATTTTTTCGAACAGAGTCAGAAAACATTCAGAACCGATTTGATCATTCACCTCATAAACACTGTTACAATATGAGATAGTCTTTTGAAGGTCATGTAATTGATCAAATAAAATGTTTAAAGAGTCAACATGACGATTTAGATGAAATAAAAAGAAGGTTTGTAGAAACATAACAAACTTCTTATCGGATTGTGGCAAGCCTGGAAGCCTCTCCTGAAGAGTTTCTAGGCATTTAGCTGGATAATCATCTTTTATTAGTTTGATTAGTGATGCTAATTTTGATTTGGCGTCTTGATTTGATAAATTCTCAACATATCTAGATATTAGTTCAACTTCAATAAATTCTTGCCTAGCATCATAGACACCGATAATATATTCCAGATATTGCAAAGACAATGTACTGTCGGACCTTTTTATAAAATTGTATACGCGTTGGTACTCATAGCTTCTGGAATTCATTGTTTCCGTCATGAAAATTGGTGTTATAATTTGAACTTTTGATTTTGGAAATTTTCGCAACAGCCAATCAGTATAGGAAAAAACCACCTCAAGATCATCATTGGATAGCTTTTGTAAATATTGTATTACTAGAACGGTTATTGCTTGTTCTTTGGCTTGGTATCCATCACTCTTGGTACTATCATCAATAAGCTCAGTAATCAAATTTAAAGCAAACTCATGTTTTCCTCTTTGAAAGTAAAAATCTACCAGCTCTTGGGTTAGTCCAGCTATTTTTAAATCATTGACTACAATTTCATAATTGCAATCATTTGGAATTCTTAAAAATGGCGCCAACAGTGCGGGTTTGTAGTTTAGATATACTTTGAATAGCACAGTATCTATCAATGATAATAGAGATTTGGCACTAGTATCCTCATGGTCATCTATTAAGAAGAAATTAATATCTACCAGTAAAGTTTGTGTAAATGAGGTATACTGAAGTAGCTCATTTGGTTGCGATACGAGTCGACGAATGTATCTCCTCACGTCTATAAGATAAGAAATCAGGTTTGGGGCAATTAGCTCATATTGTATTCCAGTATCATCCCCTTTGGATAATGTCGAAAAATCATGGTACTCTCCGGTTAGAGCACCTACCAGCTTTGCAATTGATTTGGGTAAACTTCGAGAAATTACTAATTGCGGAGGAGCCCAAAAATTACTCAAGCTTCCGAAGATCTCAGATATTATTATTTCTGGTAAATGTGGATCCATATAAGTCAAATTATTGTTGTTATTAATCCTGTTAAAGATTGAAAAAAACTTGTCCAACAGTTGTAAATTAAATAAAACGGTTACATCTCGAAGTCTTGAGACAAGTAACCTTGTTTGTTCATCTTCATCATTATTGTTGCAAAACTGTGGTAAAGATGTCGACTCCACAAGTTTTGTGTAAATAAGGACCTCTTTCCACAGTTTCTCGAAAGATGAATGATCCTTAACAGAGGTGGTTAAGGACATTTCATCCGAATTGCTATCATCTTCAAGGTCTCGAAGTTTTAACTTAAAAGACTTGAAACAATCATTTCTTGTATGAATAAGTAAAAATTGGCCGTTAATTTGTTTGAAGTCTTTTATTCCTTCCTGAACATCAATTTGTAAGAAGGGAACACCGTACTCACAGTCTGTTATTAATAGATAAGTATCATAAATCTGTATCAAGGAATCAATACTACTCAGATAGTGTACATCTCTCACTCCATTGTGCCACCTGAAATTTTCTGACGTTTTATTAATTAATAAGAAGGGCTCGTTGCTTTCGGAGGTTTTCAATTGTACAATAGAGTGATTTTTCATGTCCATTATTGTGATACCACCACTTTTCCCCGCAGAATAAAGAACTTTATCAAGATAGTCATTTTGCAAATTGGCACGTTGTATACCCTTGAATTTCGACCAGATGTTACTTCTTGACTTCTTTTCAGAAACTGAAGTGCCTGAGAATATTGAAGATTGCATATCAATTGAGTAATCAGATGCATCATCGAAATGAAGTGACTGTCTTTCCAGTTCAGTTAGTGCGGTAATAATATTGTCAGGTGTCCTTTTTTTAACCATTTTTGTGATTTTATTCATAACTGGCTTCGCCGTTTTGTAGTTCCATAAATAGGTGGCTTTATTCGTTGTGACAACCAAATCATCTTTGATAGTACTGACATCGCAAATTATCTCTGTCTTGTCGAGGTTTAGAGGAACTTCGTAAACGTTTTGGAAGCTTCTCTTTCTCCATTCAAATAATCTTAAAACTCTTGGAGTATGGGTGGTATATACTAGAATGGTGCTATCAGATTTACTCAGTTCAGATTCATTGGTATCTAGCGATTTTGTTCGGTCGTCGACAATCCAACATCTAGATATTCCCCTTCTCTCCGAAATTTTGTCATATTCATGTAAATTGGAGCTATTTAATAATTGTAATGACTTGTCAGACCTCACAAAAATAGTTCCAATAGCGTGTGCATAAATTAGCTCTTTACAAGAGCCTGTGTTATCCTTTGCCTTAAGTAATCCAGGATAAGTTTGATAAAGTTTAATAGTATCAGCGCTTCTTGAGAATACTTCCACATCGCCATTCTTTTTTACTACTAATAGTTTTTGGGATTCATATATCGGGAGATAGTCAGCAATATCACTACTTTGATGGGTATATATTAGCTCGGCTGTTAGCATCCCTGCATTTAATTCCAAGCCGTGATGTAGTTGCCGATAATGGGTGTGGGATGTTTAAAAACTAAATTTTTTGCAAATAATGAGAGATAAAATAAGGTACACTTGCTGCAACTTGCTGCTTGATAAAAGATCAAATATCTGCTATTATTTTGGTGAGATCAATACTCAATTGTTGCGATTTCCTCAATGTTATTGATTAAAAGTATAATCTTTATATGACAATGGAATAGTGAGGAAGAATAGAGCCTAATGCGGGATGCTAAATGTTATAAGTATCGAACCTAACGTTATCGGTATTGTTTCTGTATGCTTTAACGTCCAATTGAATCGAGAGATGCGCAACTATACTGAGTCAGGAAGGTATTATGGTAGAATCCCTAAGCAATTAGGCTGACACCTAATTTGTTTTTGTTCTGGGGTAACGTGAAAATCACGTGACATTTAGATATCGAATGAATGTATATAATACTTAGCAAGTCAGAGTTAACATATTCAGTAAAGGTTTTGATGTGGGTGAGAATAGGTTGGTTCTAAGCAGTATATCTGAGGTCATCATAGTCGTTATAGTATTACTATTATTGCTCATATTGATTTTATGTAAAAATATATTAATGTTTCTGCCTCAGTTGTTTTCAGAATTTAAAAAAACAAAAACGAAGTAGCATAAAATCGATGGAGTATTACCATTCGACTGCATTGGCAGTTCTTGGTTTTATTACAATTTTGTGAATACCGTAGCTCAAACCGTCGTGTGCCATAGTTTCAATTGGGTAGATATTTTCTTCGAGACTGACGTGCATACTCATACGCAAATGTACTGTATACGCATCTACTTTCAACGGAGTGGTCAATTTACCCCAGTGTCGGGAGGTTATCCCATATCTTTTAACAGAGAAGTACTGTTGTAATCTCGGAAGTAGCAATATGTCCACATCAAGATCGAATGGCTTTAGGCCGTGCTCATCCTTGGGTATCTCTCCGACAACGTTATCTTTGTTGGTTTGATTTACTGGTGTGCGTCTCAATGGGGCTGGTGTGCTTGGCTTGTGACTTGCTTTACCTTTGAAATGTGTTGGTGTTAATGGAGGTGGGTCAAGACACGTGAACCCGCAGTGTCTCAACGCTAGAATTGGATCGGTATCATCCGTGTATACGTCGCACCCCCATATTTCGTTATTAAATGTACGCGGGCACTCTCCTGAGTCGTTGAAGCTCTTCATAAGGTCTTCATACTTGATTGATATGGTAATTATGGAGTTTGCGCTCTCTTCTGGAAATTCGGGCAGAAACGGTACGGGTAGCACGCGTCTCTCTAAATCATACGGAAACGGTACAGTAGTTCTATCCTTTCTATCCACCACGTTAACAGCGTTAAGCACACCCTCTTTCGCATAATTGTATTGTAAAGTACCAAGATACCGCGGCGCCTCAGTCGGTATTACCGTGTTCGACACGACCTGTAACACTTCCTCGACCTTCTTAGAATGCCTCTTGGACGGCCTATCCTCATCTGTCTTCCTCTTCTTGCTGCTCTTCACTTTCTTCTCTTTCTTCTTCTCCTTATCTTTATCTTTATCTTTATCCTTATCCTTGTCCTTGTCCTTCACATCGGCCTTAGCACTCTTGTTTGAGTCCAGCAGCGTCTCTTGCAAACTGTATATCTGCGACTGAGTGGCCCTATACGCATCATCCGTCATCACCCAATTGCTGTCTTGGACTATCTCGACAGTATAATCCTCCTCCCCAAGAGCTAGTTATACTCTTTATAGTAATGAACTCAATCACAAGGCATCCCCTTACGGGCGACGCACCGGCAGTCCTGCGAAACCCTTTGATGCGAGAGTCAGAGAACCTTCTTTACCCGGCAACAGCACTGGCAAATCGCTAACGCAGGGGACTCCGGCGACTAGGCCTTCACGCGTCCTGGGCCTCCTTCCCTTCTGCCAATACATTTGAAAAGCAGTACAGCTGATACACCCAGACACCTTCATAAACACCCAGACAATAGCAGTCACAATTTTTTTTTCTGAAACTTTTCTCGTTTCGTTTTTTCTGAAACTTTTTTTTTTTTCAAAACTGAAAAATTGTTTGGATCCTGCGAATTGCTGGAAAAAATGCTCTTGTTGGTGTGCCAGAGTCCCTGGCTCTGGGGCTGGTGTCTTGGAAGATGGGAACTTAGCCTGGGGGCTGGGAGGGAAGTTAGGCAGCTGGAAGAGGATCTGGAAGGGGATCTGGAAGGGGATCTGGAAGGGGATCTGGAAGCCTGCAAGCCTGCAAGCCTGGAAGTCTGGAAGGGCAAGACGCACTGGGCTAGGATGGCAGGGACAGGCTTTCCCTTGGGACTGGCTCTTGGTGGGTGGGGAGCGAGGGAAGGAGCCCGAGGGAATCCTTGTGGGATTCACTGTATGGGAATAACCTACCTGTAACGAACTTGTAACTTACAATTTATTTGAGATGGCGGTTAAGTGCGATGGGTATAAGTGAGTCTGTTTGTGCTTGTGTTTCTAAATCATAGGACACAGTAGTCGATCGACAAAGAGGATATCAAAGATGGCCGGTTTGAAGGACGTTGTTACTCGTGAATACACCATCAACATGCACAAGAGGGTATGTTAAGAAATCCATTTAGAACTTATACTATAGACCCAACTATATGAGGCTTTATTTTTTGAAACCATGCTTATTGAACTGAATTATAAAAGGTGAATTGCTGTGAGAAAACCAAATAACTATCCAAAATAGATAATAGGTCAAACAATAGTGAAGTGGTTGTCGATGTGCACATTCCACAATCTAAATACAGCACTACCAATAGATTAAAAGAATATGCACACACACAATAGATTAATTGAAATAACTTATAATATTTGAGTCCGATTGTGAGAAGAAATATTTTTTTGATTATGTGCCATAAGTTGGCACTTCACCTTACATGTAATGTGGAATCAACATCATTCAAAGCAGTTTACAAAAAAATAAATGAAAAGTCTTGGGAATTACAAATATGAATTATTTTTACTAACAATCATTTTATTCTTTATTTCATGGAAATTCGTGGATTTATTATGGTTTTTGTTATTGCATCTGTTGTATGAACAAACTTTCACATTAAATGCTGTGTTTATAAAACTGTTATCAACTGGAAATCGTATTATGTGGCTGTAATGATTGCAGTGCTCAAAACTGTTATTTTATTATTTAGATTTCCGATACGGAATATAACACTGTTGTGTGGTCATTGTATTAGAGCATCCCCAGTTATGCCACCGATACTGTTTTTGTAAATTTGAATTGGAAGGATTAGCCAGCTATTAATGGAACAAGTTTGGATCATAGCAGATGTGATTCTACTATCTTAGATCACACTTGTTAAACATAAACAAGAATATCTTTTATTAACAGTTGCATGGTGTTTCTTTCAAGAAGAGAGCCCCAAAGGCCGTCAAGGAAATCAAGAAGTTCGCTAAGTTGCACATGGGTACTGAAGATGTCCGTTTGGCTCCAGAATTGAACCAAGAAATCTGGAAGAGAGGTGTCAAGGGTGTTGCTTTCAGATTGAGATTGAGAATCTCCAGAAAGAGAAACGAAGAAGAAAACGCCAAGAACCCATTGTTCTCTTACGTTGAACCAGTTTTCGTCGCCTCCGCCAAGGGTCTACAAACCACCGTTGTCGAAGAAGATGCTTAAATTAATCTTTAAGATAATACATAACATTTCTTATTTTTAATTTTTAAAGTAATAGCCTATAAAAATATCATTATTCGGTTTCAACAAGTTCTATAACTATGTATAAATAAAATTACCATTGGCATTTAGAAAGGTGGCATAGCTGAAGTTGTTGGCGTTTTAGGTATGATAGCCAGGTGTCGTATGCAGTTCTACTTATTCAATTCTAAAACTACCAGATCTTCAGCATGAGACTACAATTCGATTTGGCATAAGAGTTACATTATAAATTCAACGAGCAAGACATATCTACTATGATAAATATATGCAAGTTTAACATACGTGCTTTAACTCAGTGTAACTATGACTATTGTAACGTTGGCCACTCATTACATTAAGAAGCTCCCAGATTCTCTAAGAAACAGAACGTTTCTCTCCCGTGAGGGCAAATGAGAGATTCGGATCTTGCAATCCAAAGGATGGCTTCAAAAGACAACTTGCGGTCGCCTTCTGTTCTCAATAGGCCAACAAAGGTTTAAAAATTATCATCATCTGTTAAAGGCACAATTTCTTGATGTAGTTTCGACTGATATAATATAAGCCAATATAATTTAACTTAACTGGCACATTACTTCTGAATCTTTACGACTGTTCTAAACCATTCATTGGTTCAAAACAGCAGGATATACTTATCCAGAAAGCTTCCAGCAGTCATTTACTCGGATTGTCAGTCTAATATTCGGATTTAAATAGATAATATTAAGTGCAAACTAAGCATTTGTTAGAGCGCCATTGGAAGTTGCATTTATGTCTGCAAACAAAAGTTTGAGAAGTTGTAATCGAGCTTTTATATAGACTGAAATTTTTCAGAAATCGATGAGCCTAGCGTCGTAATGTAAGATACGAGATTGATGTATCGTATTGGTTTAGGGCTTATGTTGAATGCGATTTTAATGAAGTTTGATCTATCGATTTGTATTGATATAAATCCATATTTATGCTAAATAAACGTTAGTTTTTATTTACTGGCTCGGGGGGACAAAGAAGATTTGAATCGCGTCAGGTGAACTTTTCCGGATTCTAGGTATATGTCCATGCGGGATGGTCTTTCAGAAAGGGTTAAATAACATGTTCAATAATAATCATTTAAATAGTTCATGATAATTTTTTGGTCCCGAAATAATATTTTATGCTTAGTCATGAATGAACTTCACAGATGTACCATCAGCAAGTCATTAGAACTAAATGGTTTGTTACAAGTAGGACATTTTCTCATTCTTGCTGCCAGCCTTTCTTTGCAGCAATCTTCACAAAATACATGCCCACAAGTTCTGATTGCCATATTTTTCCAGTTCTTTGAGCACAAAGAGCAATATACCAGCGTTCTAAAATTTTCAAGTTCTTCGGCCATGCTGTCTTCATCAATATTTGTGGTTGCTAAAGAGGATGGCTTGTTCATATTGTAGTTTTCCTTTGACAAAAATTCCTCCAGTTTCTCATTCTTTTTTAATGCGGTTTGAAGTTCATTTTCTTTGAATTCAATCTCCAGTTCTTTTGACTTCAACATACCATTTGCTTCGGTAAGTTCGTTTATTAGTTCATTTTTTTGAGACGAAGTGAAGTCTAGTAGTTTCTTTTGCTTTTGAATTTCGGAATTTAGATTCATGACTTTTAAATTAGCTGCTTTGTTAGAGTCTACCAGTCTCTTTTCGTTATTTTGTGATAGTGCCAACTGTTTATGAAGACTTTCAATTTTCTGCTTGTATAATTTATCTGTGTCCTTCAATTGAAGAATTAATTCATTAGCTTTATTCAAACTTTTTGATAAATTTTTGTTTTCAACAAGAATGGAATCCTTAGACCGCATAGAGGCAAAATATTTTTGATCTGCCTTTGTTTTTTCTATTGTTAACTTCGATATCACGCTCTCATGATTTAGGTACTCGCTGTATTTTTTGTGAGTTAAGCTAGACAGCTCTTTGAATGCACTTTCAAGGTCTTGAATCTCCTTCAATAGAGCATCGGAACTTGGTGACTGATTGTTTCTAAATTCAATTTTTTCCCATTGCTCTCTTAAAATATCTAGTGCCTGCTTCAAGTCTGATATTAAAACTGATTTGGAAGTTTCTGCTTCAAGAATTGCAACTTTACTAATGAGCTCGTCTCTGGTTGTTCTAACTCTTACAAGGTCCTTTTCTAAAGCCAGGTTTTGAGCCTTCAAACTTTCAAGGGTTTTCTCGAAATCACTAGAAATCTTCTCTTGGAAAGTATCCTTCTCTTTGGCTAACTCTTGAAACTTTGATAAGAAACTCTCATTGGTAAGAGTTAGGTCTGTATTGCTTGCTTTTAATTTCTCTATTTGATGTAACAGATCTTCTCTTTCTTCTTCGTTCGAATGCTTTTCAGATAATAAATTAGATATTTCCAATCGGGTCTGCGCAAGTTCTTTTTCGTTTAACTGCTTATAATTTTCCAGTTCTTCTATAATTCTGTTGAGAGAAGAGTTATGTGATTCCAGATCTGTTATTTTATTTTCATATTGTAAAAACAACTTCTTTTTCTCTTCCTCGGTTATACCAGACGATTGAGAGCTATCAGTATGGTTATTGAGTGCTTCTTGTTCTGTTTTGACTTCATTTTTAGCATGCGTGGCTCCATTAGTTAGGACAGGTGACACGCTTGTAGGTCTTTGTTCAGTATTTGAAATATTATCTGTATTATCGTCAGTCTTTTGCTTGTTAAAGACTCGTTTAACAGTCATTGAATCTTCTCTATCATAACTCCGTACTAGTCCATGATAGTAGGCCTTGAGTGAGTCGATTTCATCTGTCAGCTTCTTATTTTGTAAGCGTAGTTCCGATTTAGTCTTGTTCGCTCTTTGAAGCTCAAGCCCCAGTGAGTCAATTTTAGAATCTGAGCTACCATTGTTATTGGTGTATTTCCTTAAAAGATTTAGAAACTCATCTGTGCGCTCTTTATCGACAGATTCACCCGCGTTTATCATTTCATCGCATAATGTTTTCTCTGACTCTTCATTGCATAGCCCTCGAAGATGTGATGCTGCAGTGGAAAGCACAGACATTAGTGTAGCAAGTGTATGGACATTTTGCTCCCATTTATCATGAACAGTGCTGTACTGCTTTGTTAATGCTTCAAGTTCAACGCGTTTACTATTCAGACATCTAAATAGAGCCTCTTTTTGAAATGATATTACATCATGCTGAGTTAAAGGCTCGTCAGGATCGCTCAGTTCAAGCTTTTGTTTTTTTATTGGTGGTTCTTCACTGGACATGATGTAATCTATAAGGCAAACAGTTGTAGTTATTGGGGAATATAGAAACAATAGTTATTTAAAACCGTTTGGTTAGTAAGGCCGTTCTTTCTCCGTTTCTTTTCCTTTTTTTTATCCGTTAGATCTAAAGCTTGATAGCAGAATTCAAATAAAGGAAGTTAGATGATAACTTGTCACTATTGAGATGAGAGAATGTTGTATCAGATGCTGATATATTATCACACGTCTTATGAGAGAAGCAGGTTTTATCTTAAAGTGTATTGTGGTGTATATTCTGTGTTCTAGCGTCTTCTCAATAAAAGTCTTCCTAATCCTTACCTAAAGCACTCGGTGCAACAGATATTTGGCGACAGTATTGCAGGATAGCGTGTTAAGCACTTAGTTTATTGTAGCAAGCCCTTAGCAAAGTAGCAAGACAGTTTCAAACTTATGTGCTTCTCATCGTGGAGACACTTTTCAATATTTTTTTCTTGTCGACTTCATGTTTTTAGAGCAACAGGAATTTTTGCGAAAATTGAGAAAGCAAAAGTATGTCGTTATGTGTGATATCGATAAGTCAACAATTATAAGGACTAATACCAGTAGTGGCTGAGACAGCTGTGACTACTCCTGAAGTATCACATTCATTAGATAGTGGCAGCAGTTACTAGTCTTATCGGTTACTATATTTTTATGTTATCTGCTCAAGACTTCTCTTGCTCCATAATACTCTCTTCAACGAAATAGTCCAATGTCTAGTCTTTTGTGGATATGTCCAGTTGTCATTCACAACAATCATTTAGGCTCAGGAAGTAGTGACAAAGTATCGGTGATATATTAGACTTCATATCAGCAGTATACTATTATTTTGCGTTGATCTGCGATGATGTATATCATCACTATTTGATCTCTGGCAGGATGAGTTTACCAAAGTCAATGCGCTTAGCCATAAAAGGAATTAATGTTTCTTCTTACCAACTATGGGTTAATGTTAATCTCTAGTTTTCATTATTCTTGTAATCCGTGATTTGCCATACATTTGAAATATGATCCCCATTTCTCCCAGCTAGCTAAGAGCACTAGCAAATATAGTCACTTGATGATTACTATGTAGTACATTTTAAGGCAAAACCCAAAAGATCTGGAAGCAACAACCTCTCTCGTAGTACATCATTCCTGAGGTTGGCTATGTTTCCCACTTTTGTTTTCCACTCCACAATTCCAATTCAGCAAAGTGATTGTCACTTCTACTTCCATATTATCTCCTTTGTCCTCTTCCCCCCTCGGATCCTTACTGTTAACATATCGCCAAGGCCCAACACAGGCATCCAACTTTCGTTGACATCAAGGACGGGGTTTGGGTTTTGTCCTATAGTCTCAGAGAAGTTCGCAAATGCATATCACCCAAAAGGAAAGTTCTTCAGTCTAAGGCTATTTTCAATTTCTTCGCCACTTCCACACATCACTGCCATATCCTTCCACCAGTATATCTTGTGTACATACAGGGAGATACTCTCTCTTGACCCTCTCTACTCACCCACCATTGTTTCTTTTTTTCTTTCCTTGGAAGCCTTCTTAACTTAGAATAGAAAAATGTTGCATTTCAATCAACTAATTGAGTAGTCTTGTAAGGGTGTAAAAGTAAACACTAGAAGGTTTTTACGTGGCCTCTTTCACTCGCCATTCTATGCACATTTATCAAAGTAGACAAGCTTGTGCAGCCTCTCTTGCACTTTTGTTTGTTGGTAAGAAGTTCCATTTATTTTGAAAGAAATAGAGATCATACTTGCAGCTCCGTCTCTGCAACTGGAAAACTGCTAGTATTGATAATAAACGTGTGCAGAGTTTAAATAACTGATTTTACTGTCTCTGAAGCCTTGCTGCATTAGCATATGCTGCTAAATTTGTACCGGGGCTATTTTCACTTAGAATTTGTTATATAGGATTCTTCTGAGAACGGGTAAAGTCTCTAGCAAATCCCATTTGGGTCCATACATGAAAGTATGTGCCAAATGGGCACAGTTTTAGCTTGCAAGCACTCATAGGCTTCTGATTTATACATTGTTCTTGTATTTCTCCTTTTTGTGTTTGTTCATGTTTGCCCTTCCACAAAAGAGTACATAAATCTTGATTCAAAATCCTGTTACAGGTCCTGATACTGATCCTGATTCTCAACCTCTCTGGAATCATCAATTAAAAGTGGGCTGGGCTGTAACATTACATATAAAGAGCTGCCAAATAATAGAAAGGATTATTACGTATCAGCAAGTGGTTTGACATACAGTGTCTAAATATAGAATTCTGCACTACCTAAGCTTTTTGGGATTTTGTGGAAGCGCATCAAATAGCTAGACAGCCAGTGTTAGCTGAAACTATAAAGTTGCTGCTAGACAAGTACTAAAAAAGTAGGCGTCCGTTTCTAGTTGTATTATAGGTTGTTCGAAAAGTATTCTGATATTGAAGTAAGTTGTGGAACATCGATTGCATCGGCCTCCTATTCTAAGCATTGTGTAACAAAAGTCGGTTAGTGCTTAGGTTTTAGTATCATGACTGTTAAAGATGAAGAGGAGGATACTAGGTCGTTTAATGTTTTTTATGAACAAGAGATGATGGAACAAGAGGAAGATGAGAAGCATCTGTTCAGGGATTTGAACGCTTTCATCGGTATGATCAGTGCCGAAGAGGTGGAGGTGGAGCGTACACATAGTAGGAAGAACTCAAGTTCATCTATCACTGATCTCAAAAGAAAGAGGAGTCTCAGTCTGAAAGATTTACGAAAGAAAGTTGAGCCTAACGCTTTCCAATTTTTGAAGAGGAAAAACAGTTCACTCTCATCATTGCTAAGGTTGCATCTTCTCAACTATTTAAGGTCAGTACAAACAATGCAGCATAAACACAATTTCCCGCTAGTTAAAGAAATCAAGAAAAGAGAGATCCTACTACAATGGTGGATAACCTTGTTGAATTTCCTATCAAGTAAACTTAAGTTTGATTTCCTACTCAAAACCGAATGGCCTGAAGAAGTCCCAGACACGGAGCTCATATCGATAGTTCTTGAGGCCATAAGTAGGATAATTACCTTACTGATAGTTCTTCCCAATCACAACAAGGTGGATCATGAAGTTTACGCTCAACATCTAAACCTAACAATCAAATTTGTGTCTGATATACTCATAGTCAACTCAAGAATTCAGAAAAAATACACAGCAAGGCATTCATCATCCGCATCATCTTTTGCATCCTCAAATATCGAGGCAGAAACTACATTTAGTAGTACAGCAGGCTCGGTTAAAACTCAATCAAATGGAAATATATGTGAAAATGCAGCAGTTTTCCAGAATAGTGTTTTGAGCATGATTGACAACTACAATTCTTTCTTAACTACTTTCATAGGTAAAGTTAATGCTTATGCTTTTGTCTATTTACCAGATGAATGTCATTTTGAATATTTAATTTTATCTACGTGGTATCCACGCTTAAGGGCAATTAGGAGGCAAAACAGCTTATTCCCATGGAAAGAAACACGTTATCAAGTATCAAGATCTCCAATGGATTCAAACACAAAGAAGTATTTTAGCTGTAGGAAAAATAATGAACATCAAAAAATTTGTGCATCCTATATGAAAAATAAATCAATATTTTTGACATTTTATTGGCATTATTGGTATATTGTTTTACGCTATTCAGAAAACATCTCTACAAACTGTTTCACAAAGGGTAACACTCATCAGCTGCCCGGTGCTGAGTTATTGCTTAATTTTATCGTTGAAATATCCTTTAAAGTTGATCTTAGGATTTTTGATAAATTTGTTGGTGGAAGCCCTATGAGAACTTCAAGAAAAGGCAAAGGTAATAGTACGTCATCTGGTCTCTATGGCGATGATATTGATGGAGCAGCTATTGTACTAGCTCCGTCTAGTAAGAGATACCTTAGGAATGAAACAGTAAACGATTTCATTTTTACTAACTTTGGGACTATAAAACTATGGGAAACTATCAGATCTGTTGCTGGTTGCATGAAAAGTTCTAAAAACGTTGAAAGTATGCTTGGACTTCATGACTTAGCAATTCTGAAACAAGTTAGGAAAATCCCCTCTCATGATTATACGACAGCCAATCTGGTATACAACAAAATATTTCAGTTTATTATTTTTCAATTTAATTCGCTCCCTTCTATTAAATTCATTCATTGGGAGATTTGGATTCAAGGACTGATGAAAATGCTTGAAAACTTAAATACTAACTCACAAACAGTTGCGCTAATTTCATTCTTCAATATGTGGCCCTATCTGAATGTAGCTAAGAAGCAAGCTATTATTGAGCAGATTGTTTTAAGTGAAAAGTATTGGACCTTAATGTTAGAGGAAAGCCAATCTACCATTATCAGAATTCTTTTCATAAAATTCGTGGTGTTTAGAGCTATTCCTTCTATGGATATGGATCAAAGAAATTTACTCGCATTGAGATTACATCAGATTGAACTTCAAATGAACAACTTATTTGGGACTCTTAAAATGGAAGGCTATACGACAGATATTCCATATTCAGATCCATTTGCTTTTGCTCTGAACAATAGATTTGTCATAGTTAATAGCAGATGTTATGAAGAAGATTACCTGACTTTTGAGTTTCATCAAAGACCAAGAAAGCCAAAACTGATTGCGGTTTTGAATAACGATATATATCCTATGGAAAAATTTCCAAATATTGGCAGCGTGTCTAATGTGAGACCAACATATGTGTTAAAAAAGGGTAGGTATCCGTATGATGTTTTTGATGAACTTCTAGAAGTAGTAGCAAAAAATAAGTCTAGTAAAAAATGGGGTATACGAAATGATATTGATGATGGCCTCGAAGACTTAATGTTAGAAAACTTCGATGAGTTTGTCACTAAGTGTAATGCCAATGATCAAGAATCTTCTGTAGTAAAAGCGCTAACAAATAAAGTCAATATGTGGTTTTCTGGGATGTCGGTTAATGAGCCAATAGCTGAGTCCAGTAATGTTAATACAAAGGATATACGTCCTTCTACAGCGCCTACAAAAACTTCTGAGATTGAAAGTCAAAACATTGATCAAACAAGTACACGCTCATCTGTGAAAAGTTCTGGCGGTTGGAGTTTTGGATTTTCCAGCAGAAAAAACTCCAGTTCGAGTATCAGGAAGTTTTCTGACACTGCACTAAATTCCAAGGCTGTGAACCTTTTAAAGATAGGAAGTACTAAGCAAGGAAATAGTCATTCGTCAAAGAATAATAAGGTATTTGAAAGTTTATATGGCCATCTCCTTCTAAAACAGAAAGTGATATTTGCTCCAGAATTTACATTTTCTCAAGATGTTTTATCAAATCCATCCGTGGTTGGTATCATCAAAGCAATTCAATTGCATCCTGAAAAATCTTTAAATGATAAATTAGATATTGTTAACAGGAAATGGGGAAGTATTTCAATGAAAAACGTTCCTAGTAATGCAATCCAAGTAGAAGAAATTGATAAAAATGATATAAATGTGCTTGAAATTCCTTTGACATCATCCTCAAACTCAATGTTGTCAGAAGGGCAAGAATTAGATCAATCATCTTCTGACACTTTTGGAAAAGATGTTAAACTTCCCAAATTGGATTACGAAAAACTAGAATTGGGAACAAATATCCCGGATGAGGATGTACTACAAGGCGTGTCACAAGAAAGCAATCTAGAAAAAGATGGTCTACCCAGCATAATGAGAATGAGGCAACAGACTGCATTTGAGAACTTAATTAAGATCATCAGAATATTTAATGCCACAAAGGACGAATTTCTTGATTACCGCGATGATCACGAGAAAATACTGATTGAATTTGAACTATACAGAAATGGCTATCAAAGTTTATTAGCTATATAATGGCATTAATATAATCAACATGCATATATAGAATTATTCAAGTTCAGTACTTGAAATATAGCATCTTTTTTTTTGTGATATATTTATATACAACACAACAATTCATTAATATTCAAGGACTTAGAAAATTAATGGTAACTTGATGTTATTACTTTGATCGGACACTAATTTATTGATATATATTATGAGAATGTTATGTAGTTACGAAGCATTCTAAAACAAAACTTATATAACTGAATATTGAAAAATTGATAATCTAAAAGAGAAAACTGAAAGTAAATTAAGAAAACTAACGAAAAATAAAATCAATGTGTAGAATGGCCACGATGATATTTCAGACCATTTAAGTTTTTATAACGTTTACCACATGTATCACATCTATAAGGTTTATCCTTGATATCTTGTAAATTCTCTAAATATATTTCGTTGGATTCAGGATCAACAACACTGTAAGTTCCATCGGGATTCTCAATTAATGTTTGATTCTGATGACCATGAAGTCTGTGATATTTTAAGCCGTTTTGATTTTTATAGGTTTTACCGCAGCCCAGTACAGGACATTTAAATGGTTTATTTTCATCATTTTCGTAAAACACCCTTCTAGCCGGATCAATAGATTGGCTTGTAAGTAGCCCAGCGTTCTTTATTCCTGGGTGATCTGTCTTGATGTTTGCGTTGATCTTTGGCGCTGATTGGAACTTCTTGGTTGCACTAGGTTGACCGCTAGAATTATTTTTCATGCCAATTGGCACCGTTTGGGTTTCTTTTGAGGTGTTAACATTTCTACCATCATTCAGATTTCCATTTTCATCCGTATTAGACCTGCTTAGTTGATCTGGAGCAGCATGACTGGCAGAGAACACTTGAGATACGCCTGATTTCCTCTGTGAAGTGTTTAGAATATCTGGTCTGGTGTTGTTCTCGAGAGGATCATTCATTTGAGAGTTGTCAAGTGGCTTTGGCATTATATTACTTGGTTTAGCGATGTTCTCGGAGAAGTTGATGTTATAATTGGAGAACGAGATCGTGTGGTTTTGAAAATCAGGAGGTATTGTCTTTGAATCGTTGTTTTGGTTCATGATGTTCATGAAGACATCATTAGTAGGCACGGAGTCTATCAGGTTGCCGTTGTTTCGCATGCGGTGCCCTGACTGTCCGAACGAAGGCGTGGTGTGAACCGCTGACAGTGCAGTATTTTTGCCAACTAGTGGAGTAGTCTGTGTTGATGTGAGTTGGGAGGATGTAGGAGATGGTGATTCAGAGACGGTTGAATGAGGCACATGACCCATGTATTGCTGACCTAAAGCAGCGTTAGAGTTAGAGCGCATTTGCCTGTCTGTGTATACCTGGTGTTCATGTAAGTTGTCATGGTTCAGCTGTTGCCGTATTATGTTCATGTGTTGAGGGGTGTTCAGGTCATTGTTTGTTGAAGAAGTAGCCAGCTGACTTCCAACTGTCCCGTTAACGGGGGCCAATGTGCCATGTTTGTGTTTGTGGGTGGAGTGGGATGGCTCTATGTGAGCATCTTCATAATGTTTCAGCAAGTCATGCAAGCCCGGCAAGGAGATACCGCAGCAAGAGTAATCTTTACAGTATTGTTCCTCGAGGTTGGGTAAGATAGCGTTGTATGACACTGGGGGAGAGCCCGCCTTCATGTGGTGCGGATGCAGCACCGAAGACCTCCTCCCGCTAGACATGGAGATTGGGTGCATCAAGTTGATGCTTTCCCTCCTAGAACCCTGGCTGGGCTTGTTGAAAGCCGTGTGCAGCATGACTTCATCCCTCAGCCAGGAACCGATGCTGAGAGAACCCCAGCTCACACCGCCAACACCTTGCAAGTGTGCAATAGAATCCCTCCTAATGCGAGGATAGTACTTGTGATCATCTATTGTGATCCTGTTAGAATCTTCCATGTAATCCGCAACCATGGTATCCATGGCTCTCTTCGTAATTTCTTTGGTTTGTTTTTTGTGTTTAGTATTGGTTACTGAGAGCCACTATTTTTTTTTTTCCTTTAGTCTGTTTCCTACTCTCTCTCTTGTCCTGGGCGTCTTGCGAGAAAAGAGGCTATTATTATATACCTCCCTGTTGATCTACACCTTCCAAAAACTATTCCCAAAAGGTTTATCCGTTAGTCAATGGAGAAAGCATCGGCTGTTGTGTTAGATTAGGTTGTGCAATGCCCATCGGGAAAGCTTTTGGCTGTAAGTGATGAGATGAGCTCGCTCGCTGAAAAAAAATCACTGCGATGGACCAAAATGTTTTGTTTGCCAAGTAGTGGGTTTTTTTCACATTTTCGTCATACACGATATACGTAATACAATGGGTTTTTCTGCACATCAATCTCTCTTCCCTCCCACTATCACTTCTTGCATGTCTCTGCGCTGCTGTCTGTGCATTTCCTCCCTTTCCTTTGCCCCCCTCCTCCCATTGCCCCCCCATTGATGCCCTTCTCCATTGGATTCCACCCAGACCTCGCACACTAAGTTACAGTTCTACTTGCTATCTTACCGTAGGGGCCACCGTACCAGTCTCTGCCGTGATCACCAGCGTTCTGCAGCTGTTATACAGCCTTTTTGCTGGAGCCCTTTGGTAATACGGGGGGAGGGCAATCGTATACTGTTTTGAACCGGTATCGTTAGAAATTGACGCAGAGGACCATTGCCTCGCCACTCTAACCATGGTAACTGCAATATTGCAAATATATTGCACAGACAGCCGCGTAGAGGATATTTTCCCCCCCGCTCCTCGCTCCCTCGCTCCCTCGCTTCTTGCTACTTCTCCCATATTACCAGCCCCTGCCCACATTATCTGGCTTTTACGTAATCTTCTCCGGCTGTTTCTGTTGCAACCTTTTTCACATAGCGGAGCGGTGGTGTGGGATACTGTAGCATTCGTGCAAAGAGGGTTGGTCTTGTGATTTCGTGGTAGGGTATTTACAGTATGACGTCATTTTTGTAATACACCTTAATTTATTTCTTCGAAAGTTGACCTCCGTAAAACGGTACATGTATAGCATATTGGGTTTCTGCTCGATGAGCATCTCTAGCTTATATATGGTTATTTCAGTATTGCATATACATATAGTTATATGAGTGTGTGTGTGAGTATCTTTTTAGATATGTTCTTGAGTTTTGAGGTGCTGGAATGCTACATCTCCTTCTGTAGCAAGGTAGCCTTCTCGGTTAAGCGGTTGATCTCTTTTTCCTTGCGGTCGATCTCTTCCAGCAGTTCCTTGCGTCTCTTCTCGGCTTCCTCTGTGGTCATGCCCTTGGTGTCCTCGCCCTCAGCGGCCCTGTAGTTGTCCTTCAGCTGGAATAGCTCACTCACCAACGCATATGTTCTCACAACAACGAATGTAAGGAACAGCGTGATGCCAGTCAGGTACATGTTCCTCTGGGCTAGAAACTTGCGCGACACAACCTCGATGCGGTCCTGCGCAAATACAGTGCCGCCAGTGGCACCAGCAGTGTTGCTCTGGCCCTTGCTGCCCGCATTCAGCTCCCTGTTGATGTTGTACACCTTGGTGATGCAATCGATGAAAAGGATCAGAATGAACCCGAGAATACACTTGATACCAACCTGTACCGTGGGTGCCCGGAACGGTTTCAGCAACACCAGCATCATAGGTCTCCTGATCCTGGTTGGTAGCGGCAACGACAGCACCGAAAACACCGCAATCTCCAGCACTAATATGCCAAACACTAACGCATAGTACAAAGACATTTCTTCCTTCCTTCCTAACTCTATTTTATGCTTTTCTTGCCTATTAATCGAACAATTCTTTTCACTTCAACTAGCAATTGTTTGATCTTGCAATTGCTTCTCTGGTGGAGCCCTCTTCAGCAATATCAAAACGACTAAGACTTATTCCCGAAGGTCATTATATATTGGACCTCATCCCTTCCATATATAAATTATTTGTCACTTGTCCCCTTACTAGCACCGGCTTCCCTTGTTTCACTGCGGGCAAACTCTCGACATCCTTGGTGGCACACAATGTACGTCCTTAGTGATCAAATTAATGTGATGTATAACGCCATTCCAGGCAAAGTATATAAAGTTAGTTCCCCATTTGTATTAATGTCAAACGTAAAGAAGTGCATGGTAATGACAAATAATCAGATGTGAATTGAACTGTTATTTGAGAAATGGTATATTTAGATCAGTTTTTTAGTCGTGCCTTTATGTTTATTTTCTGGCAAGTTTTTAATATTTTGGTCATGGGATGTTGATAATGAAACAACTAACACTGCCAAATGATATTATTTTGCTTCTCCAGATAATAAATGTGTGCCAAAATTAATCGTATATTGTAAACATCTATGCATTATATATACAAGTACGTTATTACTATTTACTATCCTTGATTTCATGATATCAGAGGGTTTATTATCTTTATGATTATGCTACGATTGATGAAGTTGATGAGTGTGGGTTCACTGTTCAATAATGATATGTAACCCATTATTCCCAAGAATGCTTGTAAGTCTTGCCTCTTTTGTAGCCGAGAGCTGACCCGATCAGCTGGGATTTCTATCCGAGCGATGCCCTTCAAGTCATGGTCCCTGAGATACTGTACATATAGACGCGTGATGTCCCGTTGCCTCAACTCTGCCAATATGGAAGACTTCTCAGAATAGTTAAAATCAAACCCATTGAGATTATCAGGTGTTCGCTTGAATAACCTAAGCATCGCTATGTTCCATTGTAAATTGAGCAAATGACGGCCTTGTCCTATTAGCACTTTATTTCGTACTTCTACTTTACGATCCGCATCAATTGGAACCAATATATCCTTACTGGGATAAAGGCACCGTTTTAGGGACTCCCGGCTATACTGCACATTGTACTTATCGAACTCTAGTTGCTTGACAACTCTCCCCACTATCTCCTTATTCCGAGAATCATGCCTACTCGGTATTGTATGTTTTATCGGAACGGTCCCCAGGGACTTTACGTGCGTTAACTTGTTTTTAATAGATCCCTGTATCATATAGCACACATCAATGATCTCTCAAAATTTATATAACGAGCTTATTATCAGTTCCGGTGTAGTCTTCTCCCCTTCTTACTATAAATTCCTAAGTGGATTTGATTACTTGCAATCTTCTTGAATAACAGCGTTCTTCTATGATAAAAAAATTGATGTTTCTTAACCGGTTCTACACTGTGGATTAGATATCACTGCTAAGCAAGACCTAAATGCCCTCTGTGTAGTTACTATACTTATAACTCATCCTGGATCAATTTTTTTTTTTAAATTTATAAGATGAACATTATTCAGATTGTTAGAAAAATCACATCGACTATTGTCACTATTCATATAGGTATACATAATTGGTTAAAGGGACACAGAACTTGAAAAGAATAGTAATATATCTTCAGATTAATACGATAATTAGTAGAAAAAAGATACAAATAATCTAGAAAATGCTCAAGTCTTGTATAAAAATTAAAAGTGAAATAAATAATATATGTTGAAAAAAAAAATAATATTCAAAGCGGAGACCACATACCGGCAGAGGTATTGCATAGCCTCATATTATCTCACTCAGATGTCTTCATTTTGAGAAGTCTTTTCGATTAACATAAATCAGTAATGGAGGGGTGTATTGGGAATATTAAATAGAAAAAAATAGGATAAAGAATCAAAATATAAGGAATCGTTATTTGGAAGAGATACTGTTGGGTAGCGTTTTCACATCTCCTCAGTTTTCAGCTTTCTTCTTCTCAGCCAAGTCAGCATAGAAAGCCTCACGTCTGTCAATAACGTTCTTGTGGAAACCCCACCACCAGTAGGATGCCATTACACCTCCCAGACTGAAACCGATAACTATATCAGTGATAATTCTCTTCTTCAAAGTACCTGTGATTGGAGCTAGCGCAGACATTGTAGTTTTATAGTATATTTGTGTGTTAATAGGCGTGTTTGGCTCTATTAAGAAAAGCAATACAAAATTAAATTCCCCCCCGAAAAGACAAACCTGCAAAATGTTAAAAAGTTGTCTAAATTATATAACAATAGAACAAGCGAAATTAATCGTCGATTAAGTTGCTTATTGTTCCTAACCAATGTACTTCAAAGACACCACTTTTGTTTTACCTTGCAGAATTATTATTGGTCCATTATCTCCGTTACTTTGTTCCCCCAAACTCTCTTCTCGAGTAGTTGCAGGTTGCAACTCTGTACAGGTTTGAGCCAATCAGAACGGGGGATGCCTCCTTCGTTGGATTCACAACTTGAAGACGAACCCGAGTCACAAGCAAGACTAGTGATAAACATCAATGCTCCCCCATCTGGAACAGAGAAATTATCATCCCAGTAGTGATTTCACTCGAGAGAAGTCGTTATCACTTACAATGCATCTTGCTTACTTCGCAACTGTAGAGGAAGTGAAGCTACTTGCAAGACTGAATGAAGCCTGAAATCACTAGAAGTCACCAACACGGTGATACCACCGGGATTTCTGATTCTTCCCAATCAGCTACAAGCAAAAAGTCACAGCTTTGATATCACTCATCGCAGAATAACAAACGTCCCTAAGTCTGGTCTGAGTCTGACCAGTAGGGGACTGACTCAAAACGGACATCACAGTACCTGAACCGGTACTAGATAGAGAAACCGGCATCACCAAGCATCCCACCCTATCTTTACTCGACCATCTGTCTCACCATAATAGTTGTTCTTTCATCGCAAGCAATTTATATATAAAACAATGGTTATGTAAATTACACTATTTATTTGGCATACTTGTAATTGGCGCTGATTATTGAATAACCAGCGACATTAAACTAAATCTATAAGACACAACATGCTCGGAAGAAGATGTTTTGCTTCCTCTGCGAAGCTTGCCAAGATCAAAGTGAAGACCCCAGTTGTAGAGCTGGATGGTGATGAGATGACCAGAATTATCTGGGACAAGATAAAGAAGCAACTGATCCTACCATTCCTTGATGTTGATTTGAAGTACTACGACTTGTCTATCCAGTCCCGTGACAAAACCAAGGACCAGATCACACATGACTCTGCTGAGGCTATCAAGAAATATGGTGTCGGTGTCAAGTGTGCTACCATCACCCCAGATGAGGCCCGTGTTAAGGAGTTCAATTTGACCAAGATGTGGAAGTCTCCTAACGGTACAATTAGAAACATACTTGGTGGTACCGTCTTCAGAGAACCGATTGTCATCCCAAGAGTCCCCAGACTGGTTCCAGGTTGGGAAAAGCCAATCATCATAGGTAGACACGCCCATGGTGACCAGTACAAGGCTACTGATGCCGTTATACCTGGTCCAGGTAAGCTAGAACTTGTCTACAAGCCAAACGGCGACGCCTCCAAGGCCGAAGTTATGGAAGTTTATGACTATAAGGGCCCAGGTGTTGCACTAGCAATGTATAATACCGACGAATCCATCCGTGGTTTTGCCCATTCGTCTTTCAAACTAGCACTACAAAAGAAATTGAACTTGTTTTTGTCCACTAAAAACACTATTCTAAAGAAATACGATGGTAGATTCAAGGACATCTTCCAAGAGGTCTACGAGTCTGAGTACAAACAGAAGTTTGCTGAATTGAACATCACATATGAGCACCGTCTAATAGATGACATGGTTGCTCAGATGATCAAATCTAAGGGTGGTTTTATCATGGCTTTGAAGAATTACGATGGTGATGTGCAATCCGACATTGTTGCTCAAGGTTTTGGTTCTCTAGGTTTGATGACTTCTATTTTAATCACTCCAGATGGTAAGACCTTCGAAAGTGAAGCTGCTCACGGTACGGTCACAAGACACTACAGAAAGCACCAACAAGGTGAAGAAACTTCTACTAACTCCATTGCCTCTATTTTTGCTTGGACCAGAGGTCTAGCTAAGAGAGGTGAATTGGATGGTACTCCAGACGTTGTTAGATTTGCCAACATTTTAGAATCTGCAACTTTGAACACTGTCCAACAAGATGGCATTATGACCAAGGACCTTGCTTTAGCATGTGGTAAGACTGATAGAGCTTCTTATGTCACTACCACTGAGTTTTTAGATGCAGTAGAAAAGAGACTACAAACTGAAATTAAATCAATTGACTAAATGGAGCGAAAGTAATTTTTCATATATCAACTTGATTTGTTTTTTGTAGGAATATCTACCTTAATGCGATTAGATGATTAAATACTATACAGTTGTACATAAAATTTCATGTTTTTTATGCATTAGAATTATCATTCATTGATACACGGTGCTGTCAGTAATGCCTATTTCATTATATACATACAATTGAGGACCATTATAGTTAAAAAGACTCCATAGTAGAAGTATATCATTATAGTATCACATCAACTATTGTTGTTTACACGTATCGGCTAGATCTTTATCCAGATCAGCCAGTTTAGGATCATTTGCATCTATATTCAACATCTTAGACATTTCATCGAAATCATTAGCTGGGTTTCCTCCGTTGAAATTTTTGCTCACTGGTGAATCACCAAGTTGTTCAAGCTGATCAAGCAGCTCTGTAACTTCATCTCTATCTTTGTCATTATCATAATCGGGTTTCTCATATATGACAATCAGCTTATTAACCAGCTCAAATTGTCTTTTATAGGTATCCATATTATCTTTATGAGAAGGGTGATCTTTATTATCTTCTAGCCATTTTGAAAACTCAATTTGCATATCCTTCATTGGTTGGTACAGAACCTCCTTTGACGACATTTTATTCAATATACCTAGTATCGCATTATCCATTTCACCATCTGCTGGAACATCACCTGAATCACTTACAAGATCATTTAGTAATTTGGATAGCACTTCATCTGGGTTGCCAGAGCCATTGATACTTTGTTTCTTCTCTTCTTCCAGTTGGGTATCAACTTTATTGGCATTCTCTTTCAGTCTATCCAAAGTGCTGGATATGACATCCTTAAATCCACCTTTACCTGCTTTCTCACCCTTTGAAGTTGTCTGAGTATTGAGACTTTCTAGCTGTTGTGTAGTGGTTTCCTTGGGAACTTGCCCAACTTCTTCTAGAATATCTAGCAGTTTCTTGAAGTTCTCAGCTGCCTCTTTGTCCTCTACGTTCACATTGGCACCGTCACCGTTCTGTTTCATTAAGTTCTGAAATTCCTGTTGTAAATCCTCAATCATTTCCTTCACTGCAGGATCATCTTTATCCATCACAGGATCAGCTGGCTTCTTCATACCATCTGCCTCTGTGGTTCCTCGGCTCTGCGTGGTTTCTGCCTGCACATCCTCTAGCTTAGATGGATCCTCATCCAGCAAATCATCCAAGTCATCGTAGTCAAAATCTTCAGTCATTATACCACAAACCACAACCTTCACTATTTGTGGAATTTAGATTAATTTAAAGTAATTACAGCTATCAACTTAAGCACTGTTATTCTTGTACTGTACCTGATCATTAATTCAAAGGGTATGCCTAGTTCTTAGAACTCATCCTTGACACTTCGGGTTTTATTCTATCAATTTTTGCCCACAGTGACAAAAAATTATATAAACTCTGTGGAACCTGTGAAAGTATTTCAAAAGATTAGCACTACAATTTAAAGTGCATTCTAACAATTGCAAAGAGGTAGCTAATTTCATTCTTGGTCAAAAACGTTGTTGAGGAAACACTAGCAGTGCTTGCTGTCATTTTTGGAAACCAAGAGCTCAGGGTTTAGTAAAGAAGGTATGAGTAGTTTGTGTTTACAAAGGTTACAAGAGGAGAGAAAGAAGTGGCGGAAAGACCATCCCTTTGGATTCTATGCGAAGCCTACCAAGGGACCTGATGGTACTTTGAATTTGCAGAAATGGGAGGCTGGGATACCAGGTAAAGAAGGCACCATATGGCAGGATGGTGTGTTTCCTATCACGGTTGAGTACCCTGATGAGTACCCATCTAAACCACCAAAGGTGAAGTTCCCAGCTGGGTTCTACCACCCCAACATATATCCAAGTGGAACTGTTTGCTTGAGTATTTTGAATGAGGACCAAGACTGGAGACCGGCTATAACTTTGAAACAGATTGTGCTTGGTGTGCAGGATCTTCTCGATTCACCTAATCCAAACTCGCCAGCACAAGAACCAGCTTGGAGGGCATTCTCTAAGAATAAAGCAGAGTATGAGAAGAAGGTACTCATACAAGCAAAACAATACACTAAGTGAACTAATCGAAGAAATGAAATCACAGATGTGCCGTTCTTGGAATGGCAACATTATGCCAATAAACAACAACAGACAACAACATCGGATAACCTTCATGTATTTCCGTCTCTTCAACCCATGCCAAAGGATTGGTTAAGAGTATTGTGTCCTCTTGAAGTTCCAAATCAAAAAGAATGTATACTGCTTGTTATAATCATTTCAATGATCAGATATTTTCACTTTATGACAGTTTTGGTCAACATATATGTATTCCTTCTACCCTAGAATAGTTGTTAGATTTTTATGCTTCTTATCCAAGCATTTGTATAAGTATTTTGGATAATAATGTAATATTTACGAATAAGAAACTTAATATTAAAATTTCGGAACAATAATGCAATAATGGACAAGTGCAGCAAGAAATAGTTCATGTGTTGAGGACTACATGGAAATAATATACGTTTGAAATTTTAAAGTCCAAACCTCTACAATTACAACGCTTTTACTAAATATAAAAAAATCACTGTCTTTCTACATGGTCTATTTGGTTGCTCTATTAATCCCAATAATGCCCCAAACCCGTCCACTAAACCTAATGAGCTTCGCTTTCTTTGTAGTTTATAAAGCTACCCAGAATGTTGAAAGTTTCTGTTGCGCGCTCCTTTAGCTCTGGTGACTTATTTCTATCGACAAACTTGAAACGCTCCTTCAGGTTAGGAACAACTTTTTCTTTCAATGTTTGCAAAAAACTATCTTTAACAAATACTTCAGTGTCGTAATCATAAGCAGAGTCAGAATATATCTCAAATATGAAGTTTGTCACCTCCACTAACAATAATGGATCCGACTCCTTACTGGTCAGTATTTCCATAAAAAAGTGCCCAATAAATCTATTAATTTCTACCTGATTCTGTACCAAAGCCAATGACGATAGAACACCAATACATTTTTGCTGCAATTCAATTTCATTACAGGTCTTATACTCATTTATGATAGTTTCAACAAATGCCATACTATTGTTCAAACCAAGCTGGTTAATAACAGCAAGAGGTTCTGATTGTAGAGTAGCTGCCTTCAACATTGCCCAAACCACACTCATCAAACTAACTTTCAATGAAATATCTTTGCTATCTGACCCTTCTTCTTTTTTAATAAAATTCCATAGCAAGGTATGCTGGTTGTTTGGAAGTTCATAGAAGTTTACATCAATAGACATATATAGCCACAACAAATTATTCCACCCAATAAGAACTCTGGCAGGGAAAGAAGATGCTAATTTATTAAAGACAAGTGGAACGAATGACACTAATGTCTCGGACAGCGATTCCGGAAGCTTCCTCTTATGCTCTTGCTCAAACTTAGCTGCTATAATTTCAATAATCGCGGTTATAAGGTCTATAGTAATTTCAATACTTTGGAGTTGCATATGAGCAAGAGCCCTTTTCTTAGTATATTCTTTGATTTTAGCAGCAACTTCTGAATCCACCGTATTGGCAATATCTTCATCCTGTGTAATAGATGATAAATTTTTTTCTAGTTCAACCAGATCAATACCATTGATTGCATTGCATGTTGTGTGAATGATTTCATTAGCTTGTTCATATGTCATATCCATATCTAAGAATTGAAGGTAAATACCTTGAATCAAAACGTATGTAAGCTCATTGAATGACTTGTGATCCTCTTTCTTTAACGTCGGTAAAACCTTAACGAATTCAGACAGAGTAGGGTCACTAGAAACTGTCTCTATAAATTCGAATGATTCCGAGCTGAAATCGTATATTAAATCCAAAATAGTGTTGAAAACACTAATTGGCAATTTCTCAATACCATACTCTAGTAAATTAACCAAAACAGTAAACAATTCCGCTAGTTTCTGTGTGGTAAGGACTTCTTCTAAAATGCTATCAGCCCCATTACATAATGCGATAACCAAAGATAATAGGTTTTCCGCAAAGTCAAAGAGCAAGCGCCTAGATTCTTTTGACTGAGGTGTAGTCTTCTTTGTATCTTCAGAAGCATCTTGTGCTGCCAATGCCCTCAAGGAGTCACTTAATTTTTCAAACCCAGATAATATGCTTGTCCAGATGTCTGATCTCCACAAATGCACGGCAACATCATAGCCTTCTTCTAAACATAGATTTCTTAATAAACCATAAGCCTCGACTACTATTTCTGTGTTCTCATCGGATAACAATTTAGTTGTGACAGTTGGTATCAATTTTTCTTTTAATAGCAACTTTCTCATATGTGCATCTTCACATAGCACTGTCGCAGAACTCAATGCCATACTCCTTTCATTTGGTACAACACTATTCAAATTCTTTATCAGGGGTTGTAATTTTCTTTCGATTAGATTAGCATCCTTTTTGGATATACCACCACTGTTTGGGTTAGCGAGTGGGTTCAAACGGGATGCCGATGTTCTTGATCTCTTCTTGGATCTACCCATTATAGTTTAATTAATTCAGAGCTTATTACCAAATTTAGCTTTTCCTTTTGCCAATGCTAACTGCTAGTAAGTTTACAAATTTTCAAATATCTATGCACTTTTATGATTTGCGATGAGCTATACCCAGTTTATTGAACTGGGTATATTCCAAAAATTTTCCAGCGATGAGATCACAGTAAAATCAATATAACTGATCACATGACCCATGAATGGAAACCAATTGGTGCGCAAACCATTGAGTTACTATGTATGAATCATATGCGCATTGCAACCATAGAAATAAATTCGATCAGTGACGGATCATGTAGAGACTATAATAGTTTGTATTTTTAGGCTATATATTTAGAAAACATCAATACAATTCCTATCAATATTAGAGGTCAGAATTGCTTTTGATAATGGGTTTTTTATAATATTATATTAATGACAGATAGAAAAATAAACATTCATTGTTAGTAGTAACTAAGGATAAAATGTTAAAAATGAATCCACTTATCTGTACTTGTTGAAACCGATGTCAGAGGCTCTTTCTCTGAAACATTGACGGCAGATGTTCAAGTCGTACTTTCTGATCAAACCGGTGTGGGAAGAGCAGACACGGCATTGACGAGAGCCCTTACCGAATCTTCTTGGGTGAGAGAACCAGACGTTTTCGTGAGCCATTTTTATCGACTATTCAAAAATATTTATAGTACTATCCATATTAGCCAATTGAATACTAGACTTTATTTCAATTTTCAATATCCAGATGTTTTTCTTGGCAAGATGTGAATAACCATAAGGAAAACTTGTTAGTAAAAATAATTCCATCTATTAAACTTATAATTGTGACACGCCTTTTGTATTGATTAGTTTGACAATGAAATTGAATATCCTGTGACATAAAGCCATTTTCATAAAGCTACAATTTATTCATCACTTTTCAAGCATAATTTCACTCCCACAATGTATCTATGATACAGTTTGAAATCGAACTGGAACGCTTTTAACTCATAATCTATACTCCAAGCTTACTCATTAGCTTGCAAAGCAATTTACTAGTGACGCAACAAACCGGAAAGATAATAGCTTTAAACCGTAATAATTTCTTCTCAATTTCTGATTTCACTGGTTACTAGGTCATCGGCCTTTCATATCTACCATTAACTTACGATTCCTCATTCTAATGATGCCTGCCAGGATATTTGATATTTAACCTACCCGAACATTCGTTATTTCCACTCAACATGCCGACTCTAAAAAGTCATCAATACAGTGTCCTTCTCATAACTCATATTAGCACATACATTATTCTATTGTCTCAGTGGTGTGTCTTTTAACTGGTGAATACCAAATGAAAATAAACGCTGAGAAGTCACTACCATCACTATTATACTTGTTTCACCAAAATTTCACCTATACCTTCCAACATTCCAAGGCTAATTCCAAGCTAGCTGAAGTCCACTGCCACAAACCTGTCTGACCCATTGCAAGCTTGACGCAACCCAACACCGAACCACCACCATCTCGTGAACTGAAAGTTCAGAGCTGGAACCCATGGTGAGGGCTCTAGTGCCACCAGCCAAGCCAACTGCCATTGGCTCTTCTGCCTACAGCATATGGCAGACTCCTTCTGGGAACGGATTGCTACCCTCACCGGCACCTCTACTACCACAAGCCAACGACCTCTAACCACTGGCAGTCTCTGGTAGTGAAGCATTTGTTAGCCTACAAGAGTAATAGTTTACTGGGATAGTCTCGCAATTGTGAACTCACCAATGACCAGTTCGTAGGACCAAAGGGTAGGATGGCACAGCCATTGAGTATCTACAAAAGTTCCCTTGCCCACTCTGTGTTACACCCAAAATGGCATTGTCGTAATCACGCGAAGTGCTTTCAACCATTATTTTTCAAGTTTCTTACGCCCTCCATAAATGTACGGATGTTAAGGAGTAATGTACGGATGTAAAGAAAGTGACAGTCACAAGAAAAGTTTTCCAGACGGATGTCATTTTCACATCATTCTGACGAACATTTCAGTTTTTTTTTTTAATGCAATTTTTGCGATGAGCTTACTCGATGAGCATCGAATTGGCACTAGTATTGTTTACATACCATAACCTTACTGTTCTGCGGGCGCAGAGTTAGTAGTTTGATTTGCTCGATTTGAGCTGTAAATACATATGTAAGTATTGTCTTGACAAATTCTTAGGTTATATTTCCTAGGAGAAGAACTTTAGTGTCTAGAGTTAGTAGATAGGAAATATTAAACTTACAAGCAAATCAACCTTTCAAATAAAGGACTTGAGATGGCAGGCCACTCCCACAGATCATCTGTTAAGAATGGGCATAAAGCCTTTAAATCGAGGCATTCATCCAAGAATGCCTTAAAGAGAGCTAACAAGGGTAAGGTTGAAAGAGAAAGTATAGGTACCGGTAGACCAATTAAGAATGCTTCCAAACTTCAAAGAAGAAACAAAGCTAAACAATTGAGAGCCCAGAAAATATTGGATACTTTACAGATTAGAAAACTGTTTGAAGGTTCTAATGGGGCCGAGAAGATCATAACTGTAATTCCTCTAACTGAGGATGTTGACGCCCATGATATCATAACCAAGATTTTGAGTTCAGCTGATCTTGATGAACAAACTTTATCTCAGTTTGTGCCTCAGGGAATGCCAAATTCTGCTTTTGTTAAGGATATCCACATCAAGAAATTCAAATCAAACTTGAAATTCATTGTTCCAGACATGTCCAACTTTTTGAACATTTTAGATGCTTCAAAGGTTGCAGATTTCACAATTTTTGGGCTCAGTGGTACCTCCGAAGTTGACTCAGAATTTGGTGAACAAGTTATTCGTGCTTTGGAATTACAAGGTATAGCATCTTACATTGGTGTGGTATCTAATCTATCTCAGGTACACCCAAAGGAGAAGTTTCAACTAGATGTTAAACAGTCCTTAGAAAGTTATTTCAAGCATTTCTTTCCAAATGAAGACAAAATATACAACCTGGAGAAGCCATCTGACTCATTAATTGCATTAAGAACACTTTGTCAAAAGTTTCCAAGGGGTGTCACCTGGAGGGATAATAGAGGTTACATGGTTGCCAACAACATCGACTTTATTGACAGTGAAACCCAACCTGATGTCGGTGATCTAGTTATCAGTGGTACAGTACGTGGTTGTGGATTCAACTCTGATAGACTTATCCATATTCCAGGCTTAGGTGATTTCCAAGTGAATAAAATCGAAAGGATAGCCGCCAGTACCAGAAAAACTAAAAAAGATGCTGATGAGCTCGACGAGATCAGTTCGTTACTGGAAAACTCATTTGCTGCTACTTCGGAACAAGACACCTTAGATGAATATGCTCCTGTCGATATGGAATTTGAAGATATGTCTGATGAAGATGAATTTGAATACAGTAATCTAAAAGCTGCGAGGTACGACGATCACGGTTTTCTGCCTGGCAGAGAACAACAATCAAAGAAATATAAAATTCCAAAAGGTACTTCAGAATATCAGGCCAAATGGTATCTTGAAGATGTTGTGGAGGTAGATGATGATGAAGAGCTAGAACCAGATCACGAAGAGACCGCTATGGATGATATGGATATGGATGAGGCCGTTGATGAATATGCTCACGAGGGATTCAATGATGAAATGGAAGACGACTTTACTGATGCTAAGACGACTACCGAAGATTTATTTGTGGAATTGTCACCAGAGGAAGAAGAACGTCAATTGAGAGAATATCGTGCTTTGGAAAAGGAGGACCGAGAATTCCCCGATGAAATTGAACTAGAGCCTACCCAATCTGCTATTGAGGCATTGAAGTATTATAGAGGTTTGAAAAACCTATACAACTGTGTCTGGGATGTCGAAGAAAGAGATCCTCGTACACCACAGGAGTGGAATAGATTGTTGAGAATTGGTAACTACAAAAATACTAAGAACAGACTACAGAAAGAGGCTGTCAAGACAGCACAAGTAGTTGCAGGCGATAGAATCAAGCTACATATAAACTTTCCTAAGAATTTACTATCTAAGGTTAACGATCCTTCGATCATATCATTCCCTGTGTACGGTTTGCTAAGGCACGAACATAAGAATGCTATGGTGAACTTCAGCATTCAAAGATGGGAAGAATATGAAGATCCTGTACCATCTAAGGAGACTTTATTGGTACAATATGGTGCGAGAAGATATGCTATTCAACCTTTGTTTTCAGGGGATGCCAACAGTTCAAACAATGTGCACAAGTATGATAGATTTTTACATCCTGAAACGGCATCAGTGGCGACTTGTATTGCACCTGTTGATTTCACTCAATCACCTGCTATTTTCTTCAAGCCTTCTTCGACAGACAGAAAGGGCATAGAATTGGTTGGCCAAGGTACTTTCATGAACGCAGACCACACAAGAGTATTAGCAAAGAGAGCAATCCTAACAGGTCATCCATTCAGATTCCACAAGAAGGTTGTCACTGTCAGATACATGTTTTTCAGACCAGAGGATGTCGAGTGGTTTAAATCTATCCCATTGTTCACAAAAACTGGTAGATCTGGTTTCATCAAAGAAAGTTTGGGTACACATGGTTACTTCAAAGCTACCTTTGACGGTAAATTATCTGCACAAGACGTTGTCGCTATGTCTTTGTACAAGCGTATGTGGCCTAGACCTTCCATTCCATGGAATGGAGAGAGCATTGAAGAAATTCAAGACTAATTATAGCGATAATATAATCATTAGGAAATAATTTATTCTGCATTGTACATTATATATAATCATACAATAATATCTGGGTATTGATATTTAACTTTCTTGTTTACTGCTATATATTATGATAACCTAAAGTGATCACGTATCTTTTGATTAACGTTTTGGGGAGGACAAACGCTATTATTTAAAAATGCATAACACTATCATTATCATTAATTACGCCAAAATATAGATATATCTAACATTTTATGTAAGCTTCATGTATTGTCTAATAGAACATTAAACTACACATTTGGAAACCATTTCCTATATTTTTTGAGCCTTAGAACCATATAAACCATCAACATAAAAGTCATTTTTGGTTTTTAATTCATGCTCAAGGATTATCTTTTCAAAACTTAGGAGGGCTTTCTTCAAGGCATCGTTGACCGCTTCTTTCTTAGCTTTATTAAAACTTTCAATTTTCGAAGGCGTTGTAGCTCTACTAAAGCCCGTCATTCTGGTGTTAGTCCCGTCCTTCAAGGTCACTTTCACACTTGCCTCTGCTATAACGGTATATCTATCCGCAAGAGCTCCTGTACCACTACCACTGTCCGCACTGATTTTGTCGGCAATACTAATAGATGATGTCGATCCAGGGAACCCGTCCTTGGTCTCCACAAACTCAATATCAGTTTTCCACCCGTCAAAGCCGAACACTTCGTTCGCAAACCCGACCAGGACATGTCTCGGTATCAGCTTCGATAAGTTGTGCTTCCCATACCTATTACTATGATATATCTGATACGTGTAGCGCTCGATCTTCGACTGCAGCACCCCGATCCGCTGCACAGACCACTCACTAGCAGGCCGCCCATCCCAGTCCTCAACAAACACTATATCACCGACTTCAACACCGGGCCCTGAACTGTAAACAGCGCCCTCATACGTGACTTTACCATCCATCACCTTCGCACAAATATATAAACAACCAATGGAGGGGGATTTCTACCGTGCTTTAATCCTATAAACGCAGTTAACTCTATCGCAAGGACATCTGAGAACACAACTTAAGCAAACAAGAAAACCCAGCTAAAGCAAACCCAAGCTTATATAACAGCTAGTCACAGCCAATGGCAGATAGCTAATCGTTTTAGGGTTCAGGTAAAAGATCAATATAGCCCTAAACCAAACCCTCTCAGCAATAGTGCTAATAACCCAAAAGTTCCTATAGCTTGTACGTAGTACTCTGTGCACAGAGAGATGACTTTCCCGCTCAAAATAGAACTGAATCAGTGTGAAGGGCTCTTGCTTCCACCTTCAAATGTGGTAGTTAGCCCACTTTTGACACAGTTGCTGCGTGATCGAGAAACATCACCGGAACTTTGTTCTGCAGTAAAGAAAAACACCGAACCTTAGAAAGTAACGGAGACAAGTCTTTCCTCGACCCCTACCCATTCATCTGCCAGCACATGACATTCTTATTAACCCTATCCACAACCACCACAATTTATTTCTTCTTTTTGACGTGAAATGAACTTGCCTCTTGCTTTTTACTGTGCCACTTTTGAACATTACGGGCAGTTGAAGCGATTGCTATAAGATCATGTGCGATTTACACTTTTCCCTTTTTTTCTTTTTTTTCAGTTTTAAGTCTTCGTTGTTGTGTATTTACATGTGATATAGCGTATAGTATTATATCGAGGCGTGTAGAATTATATTAGGCGTGATCCAGACAAATATCACAATGTACGTGAGTTTCGCGTGTCCTCTCTCTGTCTCTCTCTGTAGGTCGATCTTTCTCCAGCTCGTTGGGCTCGGCGGTTCTTTTTTTCTCCCCCCTCTCTCTTGGAATCGCTTCTTGTCGTTCTTGGCGCGCAGATCTCAGCGGCTAATTATACAATTGACTTCTTAACGCCAGCTATTACTTACTAGTGTTCTTGGAAGTATAGTAAGGATTTCGTTCCCATTGTCTGCGGTCTTTCTATTGCCTTTAGGAGAAATCGGCAGGAGAGAAGGAGTGAGAAAGAATACAGGAACTGGTATTTAGCTCAATTGAAGTGGTTAAAGTGACTTGAAGTGATTTGAAAGGAATATGGACATTATACAAGGGCTGATCCAGCCGCCAAAGGTTCAGTCTGCTGATGAGACGATCCCGACGCTGTGTGATAGAGTGGAGAACTCTACGCTTCTGAGCGACAGAAGGTCCGCAGTGCTTGCATTGAAGTCGTTCAGCAGACAGTACAGGGAGACCGTGATCGCGTCAGGACTGAAACCCCTGCTGAACACCATGAGCAGGGACAATATTGACGACGACTTGGTCAAGGCCGTGCTTGAGACGTTGCTGATCCTGTTTATTAGAGGTGACGGAGACGACGACTTGACGAGAAACTGGATATCGTTGCACTCAAGGGCGCGCAACGGTAAATACCCTTCGCCATTGGTCATGAAACAGGAGGAGGAACAAGTCGATCAGTTTTCACTGTGGATTGCAGACGCATTGACACAATCAGAGGATTTGTTGAAACTGATCATAGAGCTCCTGGAGTCTGAGAATTTTCACATCAAGCTGTACACAATCCAATTGCTGGAAGCTGTTCTTGTGGCTAGACCTACCAGGGCTAGAAACGCCATGATCAACTCCCCAACTTGCATATCTACACTTGTGGCATTACTTGACGATATACACGAACCCATAAGAGACGAATCAATTCTACTTTTGATGGCTGTGGTTAATGATTCGCCACATATACAGAAACTAGTGGCTTTTGAAAACATCTTCGAAAGATTATTCAATATTATACAAGAAGAAGGTGGTCTTAGAGGATCATTAGTAGTAAATGATTGTTTATCCCTAATCAATAACATTCTGAAGTACAATATCTCAAACCAAACTTTATTCTTAGAGACAGGCAATTTACCAAAACTTGCGCTGTTGTTAAACGAACCTATATCAGAAAAGGAAGAATTCTTTTGGAACGATCAGCGTATCAATAATGTGAAGACCGTTTTAGATATAGTCAGCCTCACAGTGGAAGCAGGAACTACTGTAGTGAAACAACATCAAGCCGCCTTACTTGATTCCCACATTTTATTGGTCGTATTGAGAATAGCTTTCTTCCACACTATCCCAAAAAAGGTTCGTGCTACAGCTTTGATGGTAGCAGCCGATATGATTAAAGACAACGAATACGCACAAACTGAATTTGGAAACATTGATGTTCCTTATTTTGACCCATCACTGGCAAGTGATACACAATTTGATAATAGCCACTTAGTTCCAGTGGTTGAATTATTAATCAACTGGGCCTTATATGCAAATTCGATACACACATTTGACACAAGGGTTGCTGCAAGCAATCTTTTAAAAGCTTATCTATCCAATAACTTAGGACTTCAGAAACAGTTCTTAGAAAGACAAATTTCTGCATTCAAAGAAATTGAAAAAGGCAGTAAAGTTGATGGTTTAAAGGCCAACCTGCTGGAAGCCATATTAATTTACGATGCGGATTTGAAATTAAATCCATACAAACTTTACTTCTCTACTGATATTCTCATGTATCTATTCGAGCACGACAACGAAGGCAATGCCGAACTTAGAGAGCTATTAAGATCAATCAAACTCGGTACAGCGATTGAAGACGAGGAACCATTGACTTCAATTCAGACAATAACAGAAATCGTTATTACATTTTTATCATGTGAAGATAAAAGAGTGCCAATATTTTATCTTTCGTTCCTAGCATATTGGCTGTTTGCAGACTTTTCTGCCGTAAATGATTTCCTTTCTGCAAAGGAAAACATTCATTCTTTACTGGACTTCTCACATCAAATAGAAGACGAAGATGTTACTGTAAAATGTTTAATTACTATATTGCTAGGTATAGCATTCGAGTTTTCATCTAAATCATCTCCAATCCCTAGATTGGAATATTTTGATATTGTATCAAACTCTATTGGTAGAGACAATTACACATCCAGAGTCAAACAATTCAAAGAAAAATCATTGTTTTCAAAATCTCAAATTGAAATCGATATGTTTAATCCTCCGTTAGACGATACGGGCCTTCCAAAAATCTATTTCAATGAGTATTTCACAATTTTATTCAAAGAAAACTTCTATAGAATACTCAGATGTTTCTATCATGATCCTACCGATGAGCCAATTGCAATTGTTTCCTTTGAAGCTTTCGAAGAAGTCCAAAACCAATGCACTTCCTTGAAGTCTCATCTTTCAGAGTTGGAAATACAGTCGAGTGAAAAACGTTCCCAGTTGGAGAAACAGATAAAGTCGCTAACCTCCAATTTTGAGGCCAGTGAACAGCTAAAGAAAGAGTTGGAAGACAAATTAAGCACCATCTCGGAGAAACAACAAACACTAGAATCTGAATACGAGGAGAAAAAGAAAGAACTTGCCGAAATCACAGCGAATAACACCAGCTTGGAACAACTTAATACACAAAAAGAAAAACTAACTGAAGAGTTGAAGAAGCAGTTAGCTGACACGAAAGAGAAGCTTACACAAATGGAGAAGCAAGTTAAAGAACTGTCAGAACATAAGGAAAAAAACGAACAAGGCATCAATAAGATGAATCGAGATCTGTTTTCCTTACAGAGGGAAAAACAGAAGCTGGAAGAAGATAACAAACAATCGAAGAAAGATCTAGAAAAGACGAAGAATGATTTTACTAAACAGGAAACAAAGTTGAAAGATCAAATCAAGGCAAAAGAAATACTGATCAAAGAAACAACTGAAAAATTGAATGAGGCTACTACCCAATCCAAGGAATATCATGATAAAATTCAAAATATAACTTCTGAAATGAATGAATGGCAAGCTAAATATAAGAGTCATGATACATTTGTTGCAAAGTTAACTGAAAAACTAAAAGCTCTGGCAACAAGTTTCAAAGAATTGCAAGCGGAGAGAGATACTATCAAGTCTGAACTTGAAAAAATAACTCAAGAAAGAGATACAAATATCGCCGCTATTACTTCCGAGAAGAAATCTTTGGAAGAACTTTACAAAAACATGGAATCCGAGAAAGATGGCTTGCTTAAAAAAATCACAGAACTGGAAACCGGTATAGAATCTGATAATAAGAAATTTGAAGATGAAAAGTCAGCACTTGAGTCTGAAACCAAAAGGTTAACTTTAGAGATCGCGGAATTTAAATCCAAAGCTGAGAAGTTGGATACTGAAAGAGAGAGATTACAAACCTTGACAGAATCTTACAAAGAAAAACTTAATGAAGCTAATTCCTCTATCGACGAGAAAAATAAAGACTTGAACAACATTCAACAACAAATTGAGGGATCTCAATCAGAAATATCTACTTTGAAAGCTGAGATTACTCAGTTAAAAACATCTTTGAATGAAGAGAAATCCACTAGGAAGGCATTGGAAAAACTAAAGGAGGAAAATGAAACCTATATCCAAAGTGCACAGGATGAGTTACTTCAGTTACAAAAAGAGGTAGACCTCCTGAAATCTGAAAACAAAGATGCCCTTGACAATAATTCTTCTCTGAAACAGAAATACGACGAACTTGTAAAGGAATTGGAATTGAAAAATCTAGAGTCAAAACAATTAAGTGATAATTCATTAAATTTGAATTCTAAAATTGAGCAACTAGAAGGTGATATTAAATCAAAATATAACACAATTAAAGAACTAGAGGAGAAATTATCAACTTCCTTGCAAGAACGGGAAGAGAACATTGCTAATATTGCAGATATAGAATCCAAATTAAATAGTAAAGAAGAACAATACACTGAGCAAACCAATAAATTGGAAGAATTAAGGATTTCATTCGAAAAGAAACAAAGCGAATGCAAGGAATTGGAAAGTAAATTAAAGTCTTCTAACGATGATCTACAAGAGAAAAATAGGCTTACAAAGGAACTACAAAAAAATCTCGATTCTCTCATGAAAGATAAAGAAAAAACTGAAGGTTCACTACAATCCTTATTAGAGGATAAAAAACAAGAAGAAAAAAAATATAAAGAAGAGATAAATCAACTAGGTAAGGAAAATGAGGATATTACAAAACAAAATAAAGAGTTAAATTTGAGACTAGAAGACTATAGCGCTAAAATTGACGCAAAGGATGAAGAATTGAAACTTGCAAATGATGCAGTGGCTTCTACCAAAAAGAAAATGTTGAAGTTAGAAGAAAAGATAAAAGATTTAGAAGACGCGCAGCATATTTTCAAAGATTCTGAAAACTCTCTAAAATCTGAACTCGAAAAGACTGCGTTAGAAATGAATGAACTAAGAAGCGATAATGATAACATAATAAAACTTAAGAACGAGTTACAACGTACTAATGATAAATTGATTGAAGAAAATAAGAGAACGGAAGAGAAGTTGAGATCAGAAGTTGCTAAGCTCAAAGATGAATTGAAAACAAAATCTGATACTTTTGAAAAGGAGAGAAAGCTGATGAACGAGGATTCATCAACAATAATCAAGGAATACTCCGAAAAAATTTCATCCTTGGAAGAAAAAGTAGAAACCATCAAGTCTGAATATGATAAAGAGATTAATATTCTTGAGGATAAGAAAGAAGTTCTTGAATCTGAACTCTCCGATAAAAAGCAAGAAATTATCGATTATAATCAGAAAATTAAAGAGCAAGAAGCTAAAGCCACTGAAAAAGAAAAAGAGATCCAGGTAGCCAAAAATGCTCTTAAGAATGCTGAGAAAAAAAAGAAGGACATTGAAAATGATTTGCGTACCACAATTGCCACTGTGGAAAAAGAAAATACCACTTTAAAGAGAGAAAACCAACTAAAATCAGAGTCAATAGATAAACATCAGAACAATATTCATCTATTACAAGAAGAGTTGAGCAAGCAAAAGGAACTTGCAGATAAAAAACATGACGAAATTAGAAAACTAGAAAAAGAGAATAGCAAAATGATTGACAGAATTGATAAACTTGAAAAACAAAAAGCAGATACGAATGAGAAAATAGCCAATATTGAGAAGGAAAACTCAAGTTTGATATCGGAGAGGAAAACACTAGTAGAAAAGGTCGAAAATTTCCAAGATGAAATCACTAACTTGAAATCAAGCCTAGAAAAGAATGACTCCTTGAGTTCTTCTCATGATGAACTGAAGGATAAGTTCAATGAGCTGGAAACAGAATTGAAAAGGAATCTAACGGAGCTAAACAAACTAGAGTCAGAAAACAAGCAATTGAGCGATAAGGTTATCGAACATGAAGAAAAAGTATCCATGGTCGAGAAAGAACTGTCTACTGCTCAAAAAACTCTGAAAGAAAGAGAAGATGTTATAAATAAATTGAAAGACTCAAACAATGAGCTAAATAAAACAATCGACAAACATGGCGCAACTGAGAAGCACTACGAGGAAAGTATAACCAAGAAAGACTCCGATATAGCTCAATTGAAAAAGAAAATCAAAGACATAGAAGATAAATTGTCCAACATTTTAGAAGAAAAAGCAAAGGCAGCTATGTTAATGACACAACTTGAGAAAGACAAAACTGACCTTAAAAACAATGAAAGTGAATTAAAACAGGAATTGGAGCATTATAGGTCCAAATACAGTAGTCTAGAAAGTAAATTAAAGTCTACGGAAGAGGCTAAGAAACATGTGGAAGAAGAATCTAGAGAACAACACCAATCGATGTCCTTGGATTTAAAAGCCACCAAAGATAAATTAAAATCTGCCGAGATTTCTATCTCAGAAATGGATGCAATCAAGAAACAGGTAGAACTGCTAACTAAGGAGAATGTTGACCTAAAGTCAAAATCGAATAAAGCTGACAATTCAGCGAAATTAAAATCTGAATTAGATGAACTCAAGAAAGAAAACGAAAAACTACAACTGAAGGTTAATGACAGATCTGAACTTGATGACTTGATGCTGCTTGTTACGGAATTGGACGAAAAAAACAGTAAATACAGAGAAAAACTTAGCGAACTTGGTGTTGAACTATCATCTGATGAAGAGGATGATGACGATGACGATGACGACGACGAACATTAGTATGCTCAAACTGTTTGACCATTGTAAATACCAGAAACTCCAGAAGTTGATGATGCTAATGATGTGTTGTTGAACTTGTTAATAACACAAGCACTAACAACCAATCGGTGTTATTTATAGAAATACACACAACTTTGTAAAAACATTTATACCTAAATTATCTTAATTAATAAGCACAATACTTTTTCAACAATCTAAACGAAACACAGATATTGGCGGATATTTAGTAATCTGGAAAAAATCACTAGCTTTTTAATTCTATTGATTATTATACAACCAAACTTCCGTCTATATCGTATCTAGATCTTGAACGAATGTATGGGTCAAGTTCACAATAATTTGCTGTCAATTGCCTTCCTAATGCTATTCTTGAGTACAGAAGATTTTGGGATTCAGTAGCATTTGATGATTCAATCCACTTGATTGTTGTATCAACAAATTGTTTTATAATGAGTTCTCGTTCAGATAATAATCTATTTTTAGTGTCCACATCTTCCATTTGATTGTCATGATCTGCAGCTATTTCTTGATAAGTATCAAGATTAATCGGATTACTACCTTCTAAATATTCCGGTAATTGATCGCACGCAATAAACTCCTTCAAATCATTTGACGATTTAGTGAAGACAATCTTTGAAGCTACCACAGGGTCAAGCCATTTTCTAATTATCTTCCAGATGGGAGAAAAAATCCAAGGGGCCTTATGAATATATAACTTACCCAAACATTCAGGATAATGAGCCTCAAAACAGGATATTAAAAATTGCACTGGTGCATAGTCCATGTTGGACATAGAAAAACCTGATAGATCAAAGATAACAGTTGCTGTATCTACTGGATCTTTCAAGAACAATCTGGCTTGTTCAATTATCAACAATGAGTAGCGCTGCATCTCCTCAAGTGATTGATCCTTTGAATGATGTAACTTCGGTCTAACACAAACAATTGGTCTTCCTTCCTTGTCCTTACCACAAATAACAGCTTTCTGTAATTCTAAATTTTTGTAGAAGCCAGGCATTGTACCATCATAGGCTGCTCTTTCACCTTCATAGATTATCTTATCAACCTTGGAGTCGTTTACCCTCCAATCAAGTGTATTAGAGATCATTGTCATGGATTTATTTAAGTCCCATTTTCTTGCTCTGATGAAACGGAGCAACAAGCTATCTGGAAAATCAGCCCTAATCATATTCCAGAATTCTTCTCTAGTATCATCTGGGTTTGAGTTTTTGAGTGCTTCATGGAGCTCAAAATCAGATATACCCTCTCCTTTATTTTCCTCCACCGAGGAATGAATCTTGAATATAGTTGACCTCGATCTGGGTCTGTTTGTTTTTAATTCATGGGCTGCCAGACTGGTAGCTCTCTTCCTCCCACTACATCCCGAGTCATTTAGTAAAGGCCTTTCATCCACTTTGATCCCCCAGAATTTCAGCAGATGTAACCAAACAATTTTTAGAAACTGTAGTTGTTCCTCATTCAAAGTCTTTACTCTAAACGCATAGTTATCTTCTGTCATTATTTTGCTACAGTTACACAGTTGCGTTTGTCCTAAATGTTCGATCAGTTATACCTCATTAATTATAATATATAACAATAATACATGCGGCTGTAAACCATAAATATATATTTGATGGTTCGGCTCAGCTTAAGTGGTCCATTCCCATTATATCGAAACCACTGCCAGTGACATAACCTGGTTATAAATCAATAAGTGTCCCCTTTATCGAGATGCTACTAGGGCAGTAGTTCCGTGGAGATTGCTGAAAGATTGCCATTCAGGTGTCTTTCCCCACTTGATTAGAGAGCAAGGAACGAGATGCCCACTTTAGCAACGTATATAGTACAGGTAACAGAAACCGTACTTCTTAGCCGGTGCTACATAATTAGACGTGAAGCAACCCATGCCATTACACAAATAATCCACTTAACTCACAGAAGATTAAGCACTTGAGTTGCTTGCTATAGCTGAAAAAAGCAAAGAGGTGTGCCATAATTAAAGAAGTTTCCGAAAAGGGAAAAATCTTTAAATCTGGGATCTCGCAGCGCCATGCCAAAAGAGGAAAGCTGTACGAAGCTACTATAAACCTTTGTAGGACAAGAAATCCACGGTGTTGTACGAGCATCTCTGAGAGAACAATGGGGATTAGCAAAGTGAAGATCACTTTTCTCCGGGTAAAGCCATCGGGTTATGCTATGTAAGCTTAATCTGTGTGGACATATTCTTTGAGGAGCAATGCACATCTGGTAGATGATATCCCACTGCTTTCAACTCAATGATAGCATACTTGAGGGTATATGCTATTATTTTGTTATATGGCTCACGGCAGGCCTTATTCTGTCTCAATGGAATTCACAGCAATGCTTTTTTAGCTGAACGTGCGAGCTATTTCTACATGGTGAAAGATATGCTCCCCCGCCAACAATTAGTTGAATGTCACTGGTGCTAGTCAAGAAGCTCTACGTATTTTATGCAACTATTCATAGTCTACACACTGTAAATGTTTATACATATGTAGGAATTTCTGAAAGCGTATATTCTATTAGCACCCACCTGCATGATGGTAGCATATTCTTGGTATGCCAGTTGTTAGCAGACATATGGCACCTCAAAACTTTTCAGTCTCACGTTAAAAATTCAAAATCATAACTAATGTATACCTTTTGGGCACGTTTCTTCTTGATTCAATTAATCCTGCCACAAACAATTTAAATGAGAGCTTGACTCATAATACGTAATACGAATCCCTATTAACAATAACTTCAGATTCAAAATGAGCAAATGCCATATATATGACGACACGGACTTCATATTCCTAAGAGAAGAAAATAACACGAATACTATCAGAATTAATGATTGAAGTTATCGATTTTGAACCAGATCACATTGAGTGCCAGGAGCACGAAAGATTCATATACCTTTATGACTCAACATACCATCACAGCAGAGGCATTGCTTGCATAGTAGCATCACCGAAGAGACATAGGGCAAAGAACAAGCTGATAGTGCTAGTACATGGAAGCTTATCACATAAGAATGCAATCTACCAGCCTCTACTGGCACATTGTTTGGCTGAATTGGGTTACCATTCTTTGAGATTAGACTTTCGAGGTCTCGGGGACTCTGAGGATGTTCGCGATCCCAAACTTGGAAGAACTATAGAAGAAGATATTCACGATATTAAAACTGTGTATAAGGCCACCCAAGAGGCCCAGATTTGTGCAAATCTGTTCGAAACTGAATCAATTACATTTCATGCAATTGTTGGCCATTCAAGGGGAGTACTGGCTATGTTCGATTTTGCCCTATCGATAGCACCATCTATTATACCGATTCTTGTCAATTGTTCCGGAAGATTTGATGGCCAGGGATTGTTGAAACGTTGTTCTGAGAATAATCCAAACTGGATCGAGAAAGGAGGCTTTTATGCAACAACACTACGCCAAGGAAAACTTCAGAAGATATGGATTCCAAAAGAGGAGTCTTTTTCTGTGATAAGAACTAATACTTTGAATTATAGAAACTTAAGTCACGATACAACTGTGATATCCATATATGGTACCAATGATGAAGTCGTCCCTCCGATGGAAGCATCACTGGATTACTCTTCAGTGTTCAAAGACCATCATCAACTGATATACATCGATGGCGCTGGCCACAACTTCTACGGCAAACTTGGGGAACAGAACACAAGGGGTCTACCTTTGAGAAGAGGTATGATTAATTATAACCATGAATTGGTGGAATACTTGCAAGATATATTCACCAAATCAGTATAACTCTCATGGGAGCCATCCGCAATTCTCGATACTTCCTTTACTCACTTTTTAAACTGCAGTTTCTCGGAATATCTTAATACAATTATATGATAAATCTTGTGTCACAGCGTCTACACTTAGCTATTTAATCATTAATATACTCAATCACTATTTATAACTTTCCGGTAGCTTATATTCATACTTACAGACGAACTTGTTTTTTTTTCTCAATTCCTCATGCATTAAGAATTTAAAGGTAAACAAAGTGAAGGTAGTCAAGCAGTTCATGCTCATAATCAAAATTCATTACATGTAATTAAATTAACTCAAAAATTACTATTTCTCATAGCACAATATCCTTCAGTCAAAATAGCCGCCATTGTCACAATTTAACACAGAATAGTTCTGAATTCCTTGAGGATAACGCTCTGCATTGATAAGAAACAACGCACTACTCCCGTTTTCTAGATATCCTAGCTTCGAACCGGAAACTGAAATAGGTCATTCAATTCATATATTTCCATCAATAAAGCAAAAATACAATTGGCGCTGTTTTTGATATTAGAAGGTGATTAAAGTCGTTAGAAAAGTGCATGATAGATAATTTTATGGCTCCCGAAGTTTCAAGTTGAAAGAAATTGTCAGATTGATTAAACACCACTGATTTATATAGCTTAAAACTGATAGAATTCCGAGAATACCTTGAATTTAAATAAGGTGTCAAACTTTTTTTGTTCCATAACGTCATTCCAATTTATTGGGTTGTAAAAGTAATACTACGGGATAGTTTAGAACTGCGGTTAACACACAACAGTACTGTAAATCATGTCGAATCAAATATATTCTGCCAAGTACTCTGGTGTAGATGTCTATGAATTCATCCATCCTACGGGATCCATTATGAAGAGGAAGAATGACGGTTGGGTCAATGCTACTCATATATTGAAAGCTGCAAATTTTGCAAAAGCCAAGAGAACCAGAATTCTAGAGAAAGAAGTGCTGAAAGAAATGCATGAAAAAGTTCAAGGTGGCTTTGGTAAATATCAAGGTACCTGGGTTCCACTCAATATTGCAATAAATCTAGCTGAGAAATTTGATGTGTATCAAGATCTCAAACCTTTATTCGACTTTAGTGAAGAGAATGGAGACGCAGCCCCACCACCAGCACCTAAACATCACCATGCATCAAAGGCGTCATCAGCAAAGGCCAAGAAAGCTGGTAGAAGCGTGAGCTCACCTGCAATGAACGATTCTAAAACAAGGGCTAGTACAAGAAAAGCAAACACACCATCAAGCAATGACATAACGTCTGATTCTGGCGCTGTTGTTAATCCAGTAGTGACACGGAGGAGGGGTAGACCACCAAATAGCACTCTGACCAATAAACGAAAATTAGGAACTGGTCTGCAAAGATCTCAGAGTGAAATGGCTTTTCTGAAACCCGAAATACCGAATGATCTGAACTCTAATGATATTGCAAATATCCAGCAGGTAAATAGTGGTGATTTACTGAGAAATGAAAAAATACAGAAGAATATCCAATTAAAAGAAATAGATTTAGATGATGGATTATCCAGCGATGTTGAAGTACAGGAGACAGACACATTCCAACCTAACCATCAATCTTCATTATTAAGAGCTGAGGGTCATGAGTTAAGAAATAATGATTCGCCTCTATCTCCATCATCATCATCTTCTCTGCCAACATCTCCTGCCAATCTTAACGACAGCAATCCATTTGATCAAAGATTAGGAGGTGGGGGCACTTCACCTATAATAAGCTTAATCCCTCGATATTCAGTGCAATCACGCCCACAAGTCACGGATATTAATGAGAAAGTTAATGATTATCTAACTAAATTAGTCGATTATTTCATTTCTAATGAAATGAAGTCAAATAAAACTGTGCCTCAGGAGTTGCTTCATCCGCCAACACAAAGTGCACCTTTTATCGATGCTCCTATAGATCCAGAATTACATACCGCCTTTCATTGGGCTTGCTCAATGGGTAATCTACCAATTGTAGAGGCTTTATACGAGACAGGCACAAATATCAGAGCAGCAAATGCAAACGGACAGACACCATTGATGAGAAGTGCAATGTTTCACAACTCATACACAAGAAGATCTTTTCCTAGGATATTTGAGCTACTGAGTGAAACAGTTTTTGACATTGACAGCATGGGTCAAACAGTTCTTCATCATATTGTAAAAAGGAAGTCATCCACTCCTTCTGCAATATATTATGTCAACGTGCTACTGTCAAAAATAAAGGATATTTCTCCAAAGTACAGGATAGAACTTTTGCTAAATACCAAAGATGCCAACGGTGATACAGCACTACATATTGCGGCAAGAAATAATGATAGGGAATTTTTTGACATACTCATAAAAAATGGTTCTTTGAGCACTATATCCAATAATGATGGACAAACACCAACGGAAATAATGAACCAACATTATCAAGATCTGCATTTGCAAGCTCAAACCAATATCGCTGGCTCCAATACATCAGCATATACCGATAGCTTTTCGTCGTTTGGCGGCAAAGTAAAAGGCAGCAAACTACATTCCATCTCCGAATTAGATGATGATAAAAATACACAGAATCCAGAAAACACAGTTACTAACATAGTGTCTAATCTACATTTCAGCTCCAATGCAGCTATCAATCTAGTCAAAAATATTCCAGCATTTACTGACTCGATGAAACATCTTGCAGAAAAGTTCGATGGGTCCTATAAAAATCATGAGGAGAGCTGTAGATCTACTGAAAAAATGCTGGGCAGTATCAAACGAACTGTACATTCAACAGATAATCGAATCAGAGAAATACTGGAAACGGATGCTGACGCCGATATTTCATCAGCAATCCTGGCTCAGGAGAAGGATATAACTGAGTTGAAAATAGAAGCAGAGAATCACTTGAGGAAGTTGAAAAACCAATTTGAGTATTTGCAAAAGCAACGGTTGTTGAAACTGACAGAATATCACAATGGCGAACATAATGATACAGATAACACTCTGGATAACAAGATTGAAATATGTAAGCAGATTAGTGTATTACAGATCGAGCGAAAGAGAAAAATATCAGAGTTAATCTCGCATTATGAGGATAACAGAAAAATCCATAAATACAGAAGGATGATTAGCGAAGGTACAGAAATGAAGACAGAAGAAGTGGATGGCTGCTTGGATATAATTTTACAGACCTTGATAAATAATAGTTCGTAATCTACTTCGTAATCTAGCATAGCGTAAAATTACACTGTAACAAATTGCAAGATTCAAGATGCAAACTGATGCCTAAGAGTTTTTCGCTTTAGATAAAATAACATGGAAACATAACATGCATTAATTTATATAAAAGATTATATCCTCATAGAATTTATAGAACTGAAACAGCGGATGATAAAAATCTGCAATTACATCCACTATATGCCTTTACCTATAATTTGACAAAAATGGAAAATCGAACCGCTAACAAGGTAATTTCAGGTGTAGAATCAGGCCTACCCTTTCATTATTTGGAGTTATAACAAAATTTATTAGGAAACGATTAACTGAACAATGGGGAAAGAAAAAAAATGATAAAATATAGGAAATAATACAAACGATTTCACTTTGAGAATTCACTTATGTTGTGAAGTTCAAAGATGTTTTGGATAATGTCATTTTTATCCAATGTGAATTAACCTTAATATCGAACGCAATAGGTCCACCATCATGATGTTTTTAATGCAATGGGGTTAATTGGGATCAATATCTTTGAAGTTTAGAATGGTTGTAAAAGAATTAACAGGAAAATGTAGGTTTTCTCAAAAGAAAAACAATTAAAATCCAGTCAAGGATCTCTTACATAATAATGGCTTCACTTGGAACGTTAGCAGAGATGGACTTGTGAGGCAAGACCTTACCACCGTTAACGTAAACTTCATCCTTGACAACAACGTCGTCACCCAAAACAGTGACACCTTCCAAACGACACCACTTACCAACAGTAGACTTCCAGCCGACAATGGTGGACTTTACTAGGGAGTGGTCTTGAATACTGGAGTCGGAAAGGACAACGGATCTGGTGATTCTGACACCTTCACCGATAGTGACGTTTGGACCGATAACTACATCTGGACCGACCTTAGCAGAGGCAGCAATCTTGGCAGATGGGTCAACCATAACGTTACCGACAATGTTGTCACCCTTGGTCAACTTTTCTGGGTTCTTCTTGGAGACAGAGTTCAAGTATAGAACGGTACCGGACAAGAAATCCTTTGGTTGACCGACATCCATCCAGAAACCTTCCAAGTCGAAGGAGTACAAGGACTTTTGTTCAACAAGGATTGGGAAAGTCTCGGTTTCGATAGAGGTTGGCTTCATTTCGATCAAGTCAATGACTTCTGGGTTCAAGATGTACAAACCAGCGTTGATTCTGTTACCAACGAATTCCTTTGGCTTCTCGACGAATCTGTCGATCAAGTTTGGAGTGGCAATGTCATGGACGATGACACCGTACTTGGATGGCTCGTCGACCTTGGTAGCGACAATGGTACCCTTACCACCGTGGGCCTTGTGGAAGTCAGCCAATTCCTTGAATGGGTATTCACAGATGACATCGGAGTTCAGAACGAAGAATGGAGAGTTGTCCTTCTTTAAAACCTTCTCGGCCAACTTCAATGGACCAGCGGTACCCAATGGCTCGGTTTCGACGGAGAAAGTGATGCTGACACCATACTCCTTCTCGTACTTTTGCAAAGTCTCAACCATGACTTCTGGTCTGTAGTTGACAGCCAAGACGATATCGGTGACACCAGCGTTGGCCAAAGCTTCAATCTGGTGCAAGATCATTGGTCTGTTACCGAACTCAACCAATGGCTTTGGGACAGTCAAAGTCAAAGGTCTCAATCTGGTACCGTAACCACCAACTAGAATTAAACCCTTCATATTATTGTATGTATGCTATAGTCTTGAGAAGTGTTAAAAAATAATAAATGCAAACCTTCGCTAGTATTATTTTTGTTCAAAGAGCTATTCTTTAAATTGAACTTTAAGAGTTAAAGAGAAAGCAAATGTTTCAACCTAATGAAATATACACCAAATATATATATCCAAAGAATTTTTCCATTAATGCTGGCTGGCAATATTCAATTGCTAGTATTGATAACAATACTTCCAAAAAAAAAAAATTTTTTTTCATGTGAGCTAGTGAATCCCAGTACAAGAGCAAGGTATACTAGAGAGGACTTGCAAAGAATTGGGTCAAGCTGGCTGCATTCGAATGTTTTTGGCAAATCCACGAGAACACCAAAAAACCCTCCAAACCGTCGTCGAAGTTCGTGTCATTTGTTGCCTGAATTTGAAAGCACTTTTTTCTTCGGTTTGGGAATCCTCGAGAGAGGTGGCACAGCTCCCACTACTCTCGAATGCTGCCCAGTTCTCACAAAAGCAAATTGCAATTTCTCGAGACTTCTGACATAAAGTTCGCGAAAATGGCAATAGCTGCCCAATCGAGCTGGCAATTGTCCTGTCGAGGTATTGTATAAACTCTTCCTCGAAGCTTTGAGCTTCCTACAAAATCCAAGATAGCGTGCATGATTTTTTTTCGCGTGCTGTGAAAGTCCCGCAGAGAGTGGAGGGCCTATTTTCTTTCTTTTCTTCTTTGAATGTATAGACGGTGGGCTCAGAGGCAGTGTTGAGCACCATTCATGAGCAATGTGGATGGCCCAGGGTCCTCAGTGTTTCTATTTATAGATTTCTATGCTTAACGATGGCTACTTAGGTTAATCATTGGGTATCATAGACAATTATATGTGTGTTCTGCGTTTGCGCCAGAGTACTGTTACCACTACAGTTAGAAGTATAGCTGCGCAGAACTCGAGTGCGGTGGTTTCGTACACTGGGGCGATGCAGCTTCTCGTGGTTGAGTTGGCACACTCAGAGTCGTATACATCTGCGTAGATGAGACACGAGAGTGCTGAACCCAGAGCTGGTGCGATCATTAATGTACCGTACGCTGTTCCGAACATCTTCTCTCCCCAGACCATCAAGGTGATTGTGGGATATATCGTAAACAGGCCACCATATGCGATACCTTGCATTATGCCAATGTAGAACAGTTTCCTGTTTATGGTTACCATGTGGCTATGGTCCAGACTTGACATGGACAACATGTATATCTTACCCTGGGTGACTAAACCCACAACCAGGAACAGCAGGAGAATCCACTTCACAGACAGCTGCCTCTTGTTGAAGTAATCTACCGTCAGACCAGTGCCAAGTCTAGTCAACGTAGAGGTCAATGCATATATGGATAACAGTGCGCTAGACATGGCGGGTTCGTGGCCACCAGCGAGCACATTGGTCAATGACCCCATATTGGCGATAAACATCTCCAATGGGCCTAATGCACAGAAAATCGTAGCACCAAATATGTACAATACGGGATCTCTAAACACTTTCATCAACGTCATCTGCTGGGCATGAGTTGCATGTAATAGCCTGGATTGTTCGTTGTCATCGTAATGATTCTCTACATCGTTATCCGATGGCTCTGCCATCCGGTCTTGTTCTTCCATAATATCCGCCTCGTGCTGGATCTGTGCGACTTTGCTTGTCGCAATCCATATCATCACACCAATAACAGTGTAGATCCAGGCGAATGCCTTAAATACCCTTCCTAGGTCTAGGTAAGGATAATCAACTGGGTGGAAGTACTTCACCCTCAAAAACTGCGAGCCAATAAGACTTGACAGACCATAACATGTAGTTGGTATACTAATAGAAAGCAATTTGGTACCGGGGAATAGCTTTGCACATGTAATTAAGGCGCTGAAGTACAATCCACTGGTTGCTACACCAATGATAAAGAAACACACCAAGGTCGGCGTAAATGATTCATCTGATTCATTAGTGAAGCTATGATCTCGATGGAAAGTATATGCCAAATATGCATACGAAGGAATAAAACCCAGAACTGAACTTAAGCTCAGAGTGATGGGGCCATGTATATCGGCGATTATACCCAGAATTGGTGGAGTAAGGTACATACCCATATTGATCACAGTTACAATCATGTTGATCTGCCATGAACTGTAGGACAGATGTTCCTGCCATGGCTGTGCATAAAGAGATATTAGTGAAACGAATCCCGACGTGATAGCTGCGAATAATGCAAATATGTACGCAATATTGTGCGATGACTTAGAGGAAAGCACTTGCGGAAGTAGGACCCGCAAGTGGTACGACAAATAGTGCTCAATACTAGAGAGAGCCATTTCTTTTATCCATCTACCAGATCACAGAGTTGATAACCTTATAATCAGTGCTTGACTTTCACAACTTCCTCTTCAAATTAATACCTTCAACTGCACTTAATTAGCTTTGACTAATTGTCAAGCACATAGTGAAAGCTGCAGCTCCAAGGGTCTCAAATGATGCAATTTTCTGATCCCTACGTACTTTTCTATTGATAATGTGATTTACAATTTTCTCAGAAAAAACCGCACAGTATTAAGATCTAACATCATCACCTAAATGAACTCGCTCACGTGATATATATATACCATATTTGAATATTTAATCAAATATAGAAGGTAAAGGTATTATATGATTTTCCGACATCGTGCTTCCATTTCTTATTATAAATAATGTCTCAGTTTTTCCATTTCATCTAGTATTTTATTAATTTTTTAAAAATTTTCCTATGTTATAATCGATATATACGTAAATATTATATGTTCTACAATCTAATGGGTTTAATGCCGTTAAGGGACTTTAACTCCTTCATTATTTATTTAGTTTATTCTTAAGAGTTTGCAAGAACTCACGGTAACTTTCAGTGCCAAGAACCTTGTCCTCGACCAAGTTACTGGTGGCCCACATTCTCAATGGTTGCAACTCACGTCCAGCAGCATGGCCAACTGGTTCGCTGACTGATGGCCCTCTAACAATGTATAATGTCTGATAAGTTATAACATCGTCGTGCTCCCTTACCTTTTGGATGATATTTCTGACCCTCTCGTTAAATTCAGAGCCTTCGACTATAGCCAATTCGTGTTTACCATTTGGAATTTGGAAGATATCTTGTAAACCAAAAACATCATTAACCAATTCCGGAACAGCGTCACCACCAACCCAAAGGAATAACTCTGAGGAGTTGTCAATCAAGTATAGACCGTATCTCTCAAATAATGAGGCAGATGCATTAATAGGTTCTGGTAGCACAATTTCACCATTTTCATCTGGATAACCAGCCTCATCTACCATATCATGCAGGGAGTAAACTCTAGCATAAGCACTCTTGACTAGGTATTTTAGTGGCATAGACTCTAAGTTGTTTAGAGCTGCTGCTCTATGATCACTTGGAACAATACCAGCTCTGAAAGCGGTATGCTTAGACAAAGCGTGGACCAGTAATGGAAGCATTCTTAAGTTAGCGCAGAATCTTAGTGGAGCACCACCAGCAGTGTTTGATACCACAATTTCCTTTTTGTATGTTGCGAGAATGTCTTGCAATGACTTGTTTAGTAGGTCTCTAGCGTCTTGTAAGCTTGAGTTCATAGCCTTTTCAACAGCCTTCTTGGTGAAGAAATCAGCGATTGCGAGTTGGTCGGCAGATGCGTATACTTCTGAGAGAGATTCAGTGGTTGGAATAGCCACTGTAATAATTCTGATACGACGTTGGCTAGTGTTCAAGGACAGCAGCACCGCAATTTGAACATAACAGTATTCGGTACCTATATTTTCGTCAATGCTCATTTCAAATACGTATGATTGATCTCTTGGCATTGTTGAGAAAGCACACAAGTCAGAAGATCTGTTGAAAAAGTGACCATAAAAGGCACTCATTCTAATACCGGTGGAGCCACGAGCTCTCATGACAGTTTCTGTAGATAAGTCCATAGACAAGAACTTGGAGAACTCCTTTGTGAACTTGGTGACATCAGCGATATTAGCAGCTGTAAAACCTGGGTAGAAATGTGTTTGACCACCGGTGAAACGACCAAGGTTTGAAAGAGATGCGACATCCATGTAATCTTCAGAGGCCAAGAATAGGTCTACTGAGACCTGAGATTTACTACAGGTAATAGTAAAGTTCTTGTAGAATGCATCTTGACAAGACAGCAACTGTGTAGACTCTTTTGGCGTGTTAGCAACACCAGACTCATTTCTTCTTTGTAGTTTACCAATACCGATATTTGGCAAAGTAGCAGAAACTACAACAATCTTACCACCTAGATTAGAGATCATGTTTTGAGCAGCCTTTAATGCTGGACCTAACGCAAACTTGCTCATGATGTTGAATTGGAAAATCTCTGGAAGTTGAGTCAACAACTTTTCTAAGTTGTTTCTACATTCATTCAATGGTACAATCATCGAGTGAGGTTTTGGTAAGAATGGCTCGTCAATGTCACTGATGTCCATCATTCTAATTTGGTCGGACTCTTCATCTAGTGGAATAGAGAAATAATGCAAAGAGTTGTCAACCGCCAAAATGGATACCCTGGTTCTGTTATCATGGTTTGGCAAAAACTCCAAGGTGTCTAGAATAGATCTGGCAGTTGTAGCTAACAATCCGTTTTTGACAGCGTTTTGAGAAACATCCAAAACAAAAATGTAAGTAGATGGTGGTGGCTGTCTGACTGTGTACTCTTTTGGTGCCAAGTATTCCATGACGGAGTGTTTGATTTCATTTCTTTCGTAACGATTAGCTGGAGCACCTTCAAAGCTTTGATCCAATTGCATTGGAACATCATTAGCCAATCTACAGAAGTTACATCTCCATCTTCTACCTTGTTCAATAAATGTCACAAAAGGATTCATGTAAGAACGACAACGACGACAACGAACAACTAAACCATCCTCGTTCAATGGAGGTGGGTTAACTTCATCGTGTAGATGTTGATATGGTCTAATGACTAACGCCAATGGTAACTTAGATTTTTTCAAAAGACTACCGTTCTTTGGCATGGCGTTCAGGGTACATCTCAAATAGTCAGAACTGGCATTGGCAGTTTCAGATGGGACCAACATTTTGTCTGGAGAAACCATCAATGGTGGTGGTGGCAACATCAGATCATGGATTGGAGGAGGCAGTTCTGTCAATAGATCAACTGGGTACAATTGGTTCATCGGTTTGTTAGAATGACCCATTAGACCTTGAGATTGCCCATACATTTGTGGTTGTGGGGTCATTTGTTGTGGCATTTGTTCCATCATTGGCGTGCCAATGTTCATGGCTCCCATATTAGTAGTTACTGAATTGATCTGTTGGTTCAATTGCTGTTGAGCAGGAGTGAACATTTGCGCTTGTGGTGCTTGTTCCATTTGGTTCATGGTTGGAGTTTGATTATAAGGAGGGATCATGTTGTCGGTGGCACCTACTTGTGGAGATTGAACCTGAGGTGGTATTATGGATGCATCACTAACAGGTATACCAGCAGGTGGGACACCTGCTCCATATTGGAATTGAGCCTGTGGATAAACACGTTTCTTATGGTGAGACATTGGTTCCGGATAAAATATTCCCTATTGTATTGTATTTCCCACTTTAGTGAAACCTTTATAAGATCAATATTGACCGCAGAGTGCTCTCAATGTAATCTGCAAGGTTTAATATAGGAATCAAATGATATCAGAGTAGTCAATTTGTCCTCGTTTAAGAATTGCTCAACTTTTCGATGTTATGTTACCAAAACGAAGAATAATCGATCTGATCCGGCTTCTTTCTGGACTAATATCAGCTAAAAAGGAATAATCAATTGATTACAGATATCCTACCCTTTCTCACTAGTTAAAACACGCAACAAGACCTCACAACAATGGCCAAACTAACAATATTATTGCTATTTTATTCACTTTTTTTCCAGTTTCTGCCAAAATTTCTGGTGGAAGCGATTTCCACGTCGTCGTTGCAATTTTGGCAGAAAAACAATCTCAAAATGTCGGCTTTAATTATGTCGTTCTATGTGATGATAATAGGCTTGGCTTGTTGGAGTCGCCTTTGCACTGGCTACCGGGAGGTATACGCTCGTGTTATAGACTATTTTGTCTAATATTTGAATATTTAAAGTACGTAAATAAGTGCTTCTAGGACAATACCTAGTCGCAGGGCAACTACGCCCTCATAATTGCTGTCATGTTAAAAGATAAAGGAACAGTGTCGAAATACGGAGAGAAAAAGGAACAGGAATATCATAAAAGAGATAGTTTTAAAGTCATTAGCAATGATACCAGCAACAAATTACTCCTTCTGCAGCAGTGCAGAGCCTTTGCTGTTGGAAACTTGTCTTCTTTGGCCAATAGAAACCGAAGTTCCGCCACCTTCTAACCTTGTTAGCTTAGGAGGAAGTAAAGTGGCACCATTATTACCTAGTGAAGATACTTTTGCTGTGCCTTGTTTCGTGGACTTGTTTTCATTAGTATTTGAGGGAGACTTATTCTTGGATGGTGGTGCGGTAGGAATCACTGAGTATCTCCTTTCGTTGTTGACTAGACCTGCTTCTTTCACACGCTTTGTGTTCAAATTATATTCAGGAACTTTAAAGAAAGTATCTTTGTCTTCATCATATTCCCATAAGGACCATGTTATACCGTATGGCTTGGTCTCTAAGCAATAGACACAATGAAGTGGGACGTCCAAATTAGAGATTATGTCTACACTTAAGTTCATAAAATATCCCAATAAAGCACGCGCTACAACACGGTGTGTGATTATTAACACGTTGTCCTGAATCCTTTCTACCTCAGTGATCACAGGTCTCAACCTATTGATAACATCGAGGTAGGATTCACCGCCAATGCCAGGGTAACGATAGCGCAATTTATCCCGTTGTCTCTCGGCAAATTCGGATGGGAATTTTGCTTGTATTTCTGGGAAAGTCATACCTTCGTAATCACCTGCACTAATTTCATCAAGCATACGCATTTGCTTGATTGGATATTCATCCTCATTAAAGTATTTGGCTGTTTCTATCGACCTCTTCAACATACTAGTCCACACAAAGAACTCATTGTAAAGTTGGTCGGGTTGGTTTAAGTCAGCTACAGATGGTAACTTATCTTTATCAAGATCTACATCATGTATGTTTCCAGACTCCAATTTCTTGAGCTGTTCTTGTCCAGCTTTGTTTTTTTCAATTTCATTAACAAGGAATTGTGCTCTTTGTTCGTCAATAAATCTAGAAAGCGCCTTAGCGTACTTGTCACCACGGCTTGTTATGTGAGAATCGCCTCCCAGTTTACCTAATACATTATCTTCACTTTCACCATTTCTCGTTATCCAAATCTGTCTTTCCTTTAGGTTAAAATTCAACAGATAATACACCGTCTGAGAAGCGAGGAAACCTTGTATCTTATTTGCGATTACTTTTTTACCAACATCGATCATTTTAATATATTGGATATCTTCTTCATCTTCGATAGGTTCGTAGGCCTTAATGTAGTTTGATAAACGTTCTTTGAAATCCAGTAATGATTTCTTTGGGTCTTTTCCTTTGTAATCAGGACCAAATAATTTTAGTCTAATATTACTTTCAACAACAGCCTTGTTAGTACAGATGGATTCAAGAAATAATACCTTTAGATGAGGACTTCTGTTTCTTATTCTTTCTAATACTTGTTTTCTGCGCGCTTTACTGGTATTTGTGGCATCAAAAATACCTACAGATCCAGGCCCATCCAAAAGATAATCCATCAGCTCTTCTAATGTGTCAAGAGCCCATTTATCTCTTAATGCTGTGTATTCGGTGTTTGTGGGATCGAAAAATGAGGAGTCTTGTTCAGACAAGCCCATCTGCTTAGCATATTTTCTCCTAGTGTTACCAACATTAAAAACTTGACAGTAATACATCGAGTAATTCAAATACCTTGATAGTTTGTTTGTGATGAACGATTTACCTGTAGCGGGTAAGCCTACCATAACAATAACTAATTTAGAACCTGGATCCTCCTTTGAAATCAATCCATCAGGCGAGGTCTTGGATTTGGTCAACCCAGGAACATCAATTGTAGTAGGTCTCCTCTTTGGATGGTAGAATTGCGAAGGCGACTTTACCAAACCGGGGCTGGCTTCATTTGGAGAGGGCGATTTAGGGGAAATTATATCTGTTGGACCCATTGTGAATCCTTCCGATGGCACCGTTTTGTTTAAGTTTGCATTGATCTTAGAGTTTTGTAATGCCTGGTTCAGTTGCACCAGGCTCAGAGTACTACTTTCTCTGGAAGACGAAGGGGTAGCCTCGGCTGAACCGCTAGGCGAATTCCACATACTAGCCACTGGCGTGTCACTCAGTGGCCGCCTCTTGAAAGAAGGCAGTGACGACAAGATATGTGCACCAAGCTGGTCCCGAGATTCCTCGTCATCTTCATCTTCTTCGTCATCGTCGTCGTCTTGTCCAATACCAACGTACTTGCTCTTCAAATAGTTCTTTCTCGGACTAGCAATAGCTTCATCCTCAGTATCAGGAATCATCCTATCCTCTTCCTCGTCACAGTCAGAACCAAATACTTCCACTTTCCTCTGAAAAGATATCGCAGAATTACTATGGCTGCTCTTCTTCACAACATTGCTCAAAGCACCCTGACTGCCCTCTCGAGAGGACCCGGGACTGATCCCCGCACCGCTCCCACTGTTCGTGGGCGACAGCGATTCCATCTTCTCCATAGCTTGCGTTCTATTCTACTGCTTCCTTGCGAACTGGACTTCAGAATCAAGTACCATTAGTAGGTCTCTTATTTGAATGGGATTGCCTTAGTGATTTCCCTTTTTTCCAGCTGGGGGACCCTTCCCATTGTCACCTCGAGCTTTGAAAAAAATGCTGGATGAGCAAACCACGCCATATAAGAAAGCCTATTGGTGTGGTTTTGAAGCAGTGAGTTAGCGTTTAGCAACACAACATGTCTACGATGCTATGGGTTGTCGTTGCTGCGGTGCTGCTGTTTGTGCTGCCTGTGGTGCGGGTTCCTATGCTTGACTTGACGAGGAGGAACATCATCAGATGGCAGCGAGGCGGGATACAGAAGTATACCACGCGGTACTATGGGTTCTTCCACCCATATTGCAATGCAGGAGGTGGTGGTGAGAAAGTTCTGTGGAAAGCGGTTCAGGAGACGCTACTTTACGACCCCAATTGTTCCATTGTGATCTACACTGGTGACGTGGACAGCAGTCCCAAAGAGATTATTGCGAATGTGATCAAGCGGTTTGACTATGAGATGGATTTCAATAGGGTTCAGTTTGTGTTTTTGAAGTACAGGAAGTGGGTGGATGGCAGTACGTGGAAGCATTTGACTTTGGTCGGACAGGCTATGGGATCGATGCTGCTAACCATCGAAGCACTCCTTCGTTTTGTTCCAGATATATGGCTGGACACTATGGGTTATCCATTTGGATACCCAGTGGTTCGTTGGCTTGCAGGCTTGCCTGTGATGACTTACACACATTATCCGGTGATATCCTCTGATATGATACACAAGATCGAGATAGAGAATCAGAAACAGCCATCCAAGAAAGGAACTTTGAAACTAATCTATTGGAAACTATTTATGAAGTGGTACCAGTATGTGGGAAAATTCGTTGATGTAGCAATCACAAACTCAACATGGACCGGTAATCACATAAGATCAATTTGGAAGAGGGTCAAGATAAAAGTTATGTATCCACCATGCTCGACTGAGAAACTGGTTAAGAACTCTTCGCCTACTGCATACGAGACAAGACAAAACCAAGCAGTTTTAATTGCCCAATTTAGACCCGAGAAGAGACACAAGTTAGTGATACAAGCATACTCTGATTTTATCAGCAGAACTGCAAGCAAGGACCACTTCAAACTGGTGCTCATAGGGTCGACTAGATCTGAAGAGGATAGGGCTTATGTCGAAACTTTGAAAAGCTGGGCATTTGATACACTGAAAATACCGAAAGAATCATTAACGTTTAAGACAGATTGTAGTTACGATGATATTAAGAAATTCCTTGCTGAGTCAACCTTTGGTATCAATGCAATGTGGAACGAACATTTCGGTATTGCAGTTGTAGAATACGCAGCAGCAGGTCTAATCTCGCTAGTGCATGCCTCAGCTGGACCCTTACTAGATATAATAGTTCCCTGGGATTCTGCAAAGAAACAGCAATTGCCTTATAGTGATTCTACAAAAGACACGAGAACTGGTTTATTCTTCAAGGACAAGAGTGATCCTGATTATAAGCCAACAGATGCACAGTTCAACAACTATGGCTCTCTGGCAGATATATTTGAAGAAGCCAATAGCTTAAGCATATCTGAGAGACAACAGATATCAGAAAGAGCCAAGGAGTGTGCGTCAAACAAATTCTCTGATAATACGTTTAACCATGCATGGGATCACGCACTTGATGAATTAGAACATAAGACCTCCAGACTGGGATCCAATTAAGGAATATTTTGAAAGCAGTTTGCCATGTGTTGCCATCATCTACAACAACTACATAATGATAAATATTATTTGTTCAGTCAATAAATCATATTCTATATAGCACTTTTCCAATGATTCAAATTGATCAGTAATTTCTTCAAAATCCAATTTTTCAAACTAAGAAGGCCTTGAAGAGCCAGAAGAAAAAGTTCAAAATCAAAGTGGAACGGTATCGACAGGGATTTCAAGAGGTCAAGCAGAGGTTGACAACGTTTAAAACCGACTTCAGACTTATTAAACAAGGTTACATCTTTGGATAAGTCATTTACCACACACATTAAAGATCGAAACACAAATGTCTACGCCGCCTGCTGTCAGAGAAGCTGCAAAGCAAGTGGTGAAATGTCTGGAAAGGTTTCCTGCCGATAGGTTCAAGCATTTGACCTCCTTCAAGGATATTCAAATCTCTAGGTTCAACCGTATAGCTGGTGTATCTCTCAAAGGAGAAGACGCTGCGAATGAGAAGAAGCCAAGTCTTTCAGAAGTCAAAGATATGATTAGCAGAACCTCAGGTCCCTTAGGTCTACAGAAGGATTTCTTGAAGAAATTACAGGGTGCTTTACAACAGGATATGGTATCTGAAGAAGGACTGACAAAACAAAAGAGGTCTTTGGAAGTGTTGATGAGTGATAAATACAAGAATTATTATGAAGTAGGAGACAAGTTATACAAACCCAATGGGAACCCAGAATATTATCAGAGATTGATGGATGAATTGACAGGTAAGAAGAAGGAAAACCTATTCACTGGTTTAAGAACTGTGTTTTTTGGTAAATAGATGCTCTAAAGTTATGTCTGATCTTTCGGTACATTTCGACACCAATGGTGTCGAATCTAGTCTCTCCAGATTCCTTAACTGTAGGCTGGCATCATAACACAAACTCAGCTGTAAATATATATTTGGTCTGATCCAGTAAATAACCACATTGATCATTGAAAAGGTTCTAATGAAGCTTATGTGATCTATCTATATATTCTATCTGTATCTTGTTTAGAAACAAAAAATCATAGACTCAAAACTTCATAGTTAGTTTACTTCTTTGCGTAGGTAACCTTGATATTATTGCCAAGTTTTGTTAATTTTGGAACCATTTCTTTTAAGGCCACTGTTGCAGCTTCAATATCTTCATACTCGACAAATGCCACATTCCGAACTGATACCAGTCGAATTTCCTTGAGTTCCTTAGTCGGTATGTTGACTTTTATCTGATCTGATGTACACCCAGATGGCAAATCTGTCAGCAATAGTATAGAATTTGGCTCTACGAGTTTTTCATTATCTTGTTTAAGTGGTCTTGTTTCTTGTTTCAATGCTAATGGCACTGGTTTCTTCTCATTGATTGTGGCCGTCACTTTCTGTGTTAAACCTGTCACAGCAGCTTTAATCTGCTCATCATCAACACCTTTTGATCTTAATTTCGATCTCAGTCTTCTCTGTTTCCTTCTTAGCTTTAAAGTTTCCAGTTTATGTTGATTGTTCTCTAAATCTTCTTTCCTATATTTGGTCCGCAACGCCTTCTGCAAGACACGTTCGTTGTCTAAGTACAAGCCTAAAAACGACTCGTTCTTAGCAAAACTAATATTGATTATTCTTCCAGATACTTTCAATTTATTGTTCTGGTAGCGATCCATAAAACTCTGAGCCAGTTCATGGCTCTCGAAGGTTAGGAAGCCTTGATTTCTTAATCGCAGTGATCTTGATAGCGAAATTGAGATTAGACCCAGTGATTCATCCAAATAGAGATTCTTATTCTGTGATTCCTTTAATTCATTATATTCATTGAAGTCGATTGAGGCAGGTATTGGCTTTGATGGGTTCAGTACATAAAAATTGTTTCTGTTGATGCACTTGAGAAGATTCCTAATGAAAGACTCCTTGTTAACTGGCCTTCTGGGGAGATTCTGTAAATATAGCGTCTTTATGTTTTCTTGCTTCATAACCGATAGTGGCCTTCCCGTTCTGAAGTAATTGTTGGTGATGGCTCATCGATGAGCTTCTCTTAAAATTATTGTTATTACTTCAAATTTAGTGGGCTCGTGAGGACGTATTATATAAAATACAAAAGGTGTATTTCAACGTAGCTTGATTGTTACTAATATTATTATTTTATTGTAGATTTAAATACACAATAGTAAGTGCATTCATATTACTTATGTTATAAAGCCTTTGACTTATTTTGACGAACCGCCTGCGAATTATATTATTGATAAAAGTGCTAGAAATGAAAAAAAATAAATGATAAATACAATGATGATGGAAATAAAATTAAAAATAAAAATATATGAAGATTGTTCTACCATTCACAACTATATGAAAGGCCACAGAAGAAAATTACCTTCCATGTGGATGACCATATGCGTAGCATGGAAATGTATCATGAATAAAATATTGTTCCTCAGTCAAGCACATACCGGAAAGACAACTGCGATTTAATAAGAGCAAGAAGGTGATAAAACCTACTCACTCAAATGCCTCTATTGTAAAGGAAAGGACAACCCTCATTCCAAAATTTAAATTTATCAATATTCTTATTTCTTAGCAGCCTTTTGAGCGGCCTTGGTAACCTTACCAGCCTTGTCAGTCTTGTCAACAGACTTGATGACACCGACAGCAACGGTTTGTCTCATGTCTCTGACAGCGAATCTACCCAATGGTGGGTAGTCGGAGAAAG
>ERZ1036435.119-NODE-119-length-72896-cov-12.041433_pt1 | contig 72896 bp, 44 predicted proteins | sample MGYA00514223_ERZ1036435 | MGnify/ENA primary metagenome ERZ1036435 (study PRJEB33795, sample SAMN09464927) | human gut metagenome | host: Homo sapiens | place: USA: Stanford, California | collected 2016-08 | study: EMG produced TPA metagenomics assembly of the... | reverse complement strand
GAAGGGGGTAGTGAAGGGGGGGTGATGGATCCCCCCCCCTTCACCCCGGATTGTTGCATTGTGATTGGCTCAATGGGTTGAAATAGCCTGGTATAGCAGTGTATAACAAGAGCATAGCAGTGTATAGCAGGGTATATCGTAGTACCTGGCAATAGCAGTTGCTTGTCCAATTGATGCCCCTCTTTCTAATATGGTGGGGCAAACGTATATAAAGGCTCGATTGTTCTCTGAACTTGTAACTTGTAACTTGTAACTTGTACTTCTAACTCTTGTCTGGATACAACTACAACTACAACTACAACTACAACTACAAATACAACTACAATCTATAATGGCTAAGAAGGATAAGAAACCAAAGGTTAACACTATTGTTACCAAGGACGGTGAGTCTCTGAAGGTGTTCGAGGACCTCAATGACTTCGAGATGTTCATCAAGAACGAGACCGAGGACGAGGAGTTCGACCACATCCACTGCAAGCTGACTTACTACCCGCCATTTGTGCTGCACGAGTCCCACGACGACCCCGAGAAGATCAAGGACACCAACAACTCCCACAACAAGAAGTTCGTGAGACACTTGCACCAGCACGTCGAGAAGCACTTGCTCAAGGACATCAAGGAGGCCCTCCACAAGCCAGAGCTGAAGTTCCACGACAAGTCCAAGGACGAGACCTTCGAGCACATTGTGTGGCACTACGGCGAAGAGACCGAGTACCACGACAGGAAGTTCAGGATCCAGGTCACCGTGACTTGCAACCACGACGACGCTATGGTCGACGTCGACTACAAGACCATCCCTTTGTAAGTTATATAAATGTGTAATGATGTTACGATTTAATAAATTCTTATATCTCAATTATGTACCACCTCTCTAATCCTGCAATCTGCTTTCAGATACATCTCTGTACACTTACCATCTATACAGATGATCAATTGGAAACAGATGCTCTAATATAGCTATCATTAGATAACAAATAACAAGTTTTGTATACTATTTCAGTCGATAAGAAAACCAATTGTATTTGTTAGGCCCTGAGTTGTACCCGTGCTTATGATATAACACTCGCTGGTGCTACATCAATTGCCTTGTCGCAATTATTTACATAATCTTTGCTGTCTGCCTTCCCAACTCACCACCAGAACATACCGACATTTCAAGTTTAGGTCCTGCAATGTCAACATGGCAGGGAAATCACAATAAAAAAAATCATATAACCAATATTAGAATAACAACTACCCATAAACCAGAACACATCCCCCTCCCACTTCAATTGACCACAGTATAACTCACAATACCCACAAATAAACACCCGCCCATGGCGCAAACTATATGAGCTGTATAGACTGCTTATACTGCTTATACTGCTTATTCTGCAAGATCACGCCACATAACTATACACGATATGGGAAAATTTCTTTTGAAAGGCGAAAAGCTCAAAGTTCTGGCAATGCAAAGGCTATTAACGATAATAAGCTGGAAAGTTGGGAGCCTATGCACAGCTCGTAAGCAGACTCTTAGCCCATAAAAGAAGCTATACGGATATACACACGCACACCATGATAAACCCACACGTTCAGGAGAACTTACAAGCTATTCAGAACACGCTGAGCAACTACGACACATCGTTCTTGTCTGAGGATGAGGAGGATTACTGCCCGCTATGTATCGAGCCGATGGATATCACGGATAAGAACTTCTTCCCATGTCCCTGTGGCTACCAGATCTGCCAGTTCTGCTACAACAACATCAGACAGAACCCCGAGCTGAACGGTAGGTGTCCTGCGTGCCGTCGTAAGTTCGACGACGAGTCCGTACGATACGTGGTGCTCACACCGGAAGAGCTGAAGATGGAGAGGGCCAAGCTGGCCAGGAAGGAGAAAGAGAGGAAGCAGAGGGAGAAGGAGAAGAAGGAGTACGAGCACAATAACAGGAAGCATCTAGCAGGCACCAGGGTGATCCAGAAGAACTTGGTGTATGTTATCGGTGTGAATCCACCAGTGCCTCCCGAGGAAGTCGCGGCAACGTTGAAGTCCGACAAGTACTTTGGACAATACGGTAAGATCAACAAGATTGTGGTGAACAGGAAAGCTCCTCACGGTGGAAGCAACAACGACCATTACCACCACCATGCTCCAGGCTACGGTGTCTACATAACTTTCTCCTCCAAGGATGATGCTGCCAGATGTATCGCACAAGTTGACGGTACATACATGGATGGTCGCTTGATCAAAGCTGCATACGGTACTACAAAGTACTGCTCTTCATACTTGAAAGGTATGGTATGTCCAAATCCTAACTGTATGTTTTTGCATGAACCAGGTGAAGAAGTGGACGCTTCCAACAAAAGAGAACTATCCAAACCTCAATTACATACTCAGAACTCTATGAATTCTGGTAGTTTCAGAAACGGTAGTGAGTTTGGTTCTGCTGCTGCGTCCCCACTTCCACTGAAGGCTCACTTAAACAGTGCCACTTCATCCGTGGCTGCGAACAATGACTCCTCCGCCTCTACACCTGTCCTAACTCCAGCACCAGCTCCACCAAGTACTTCCAATCCTTGGGGTATTAGTCAAACAGCATCTGCAATTGCAAATATCAACTTATCAAAACCTAACAGCTCCATCAACCTACCAACATTAAACGATAACGTTACACAAGATAATGACAATAATAATGAAGTGCCAAGCAAACCAAAACCTGTAAGTAATACCAACACATCCAGCAGCAAGAAGAAGAACTCATCCAAGGAATACGTTGATCCATACGATGCATTGAATGGTTGTATTACTTTTATGAACGAGAGATTCAAGAGCTTGTCAAATTACCAAAACAAGACTTTCTCATTGAGGTCTGATGCCATTGACCAAGAGACACTGAAATCTTACCCACCTTTATTTACCGCAAGCAATATCAAGATCAGTGAAACCAGTGAGAACATCCTAACACAAAAGCTAGTGGAGATTTTGGCCATCAAGCCTACAGATTACTCTCAGTCTGTTATTCAATTCTTACAAAGTGTGAGTGCAAGCCAACCCGAACTGATTAATTTGCCTAGCGTCCAAAGTTTCACCAGTGCCAACAACGCCCAAGCTACACAAACACCAATCAACAACCCAATCAACCCTAACCTTGCCCAGCTAGGTAATGGTGGTGTTATGGGCCCAGGCACTCCTGGCCCACAGAACGTAATGCTACAGGCAATGCAGCCACCACAACAAATGCAAGCACAACCACCACAGCAAATGCAACAGATGCCAATGAACATGGGTGGTAACGCCAACGGTATGTTTGTGTCCCCACAAGAACTTGCCCAGAAACAAGCTCAACCGCAAATGGCACAGATGCAGTCTAATAACGTTGGCTCTAACGACCTCCTAAACCAACTAATCAGTGGTAAGAGGCTCGCTGCTGCCAATTAGACGTACATACAAAATTATTTAAACAAATACAATCCTTTACATAATAAATTATTTGATAAAAATAATGATCATTGCAATACTTGATCATCTTTTGCATTTAATGATCCACCAATGCAACGATGATACCCTAGCAACATCATTGGCATCTGATCTGGTATACGGTAAGACTACTCAATTATCAAACATTAGAACTCTAATGAGCATATAACTCTATATACACACTTCGCTTGCCACTACCCGTTACAGACTTTACTTCCGTATCTGTTCCCAATCCGAATATTCATCTCACCGTTAAAGGAAGTAGCAAGAGAGATATGGTGTTAGAGTAAGCAGCCTCGCTCCTAGATGCCGTCTAAATGTATGAGTCAAATCGAGCTCTTCTGCCTTTCTCGCTATATGTTTCCATAAATTGTAACAAGCTGCTGGCCTCGAGGTCCGCATACCGGTGAAGGTCACAACGATGCCGGTTCCAAAAAACGGAAACTACAGGCGACAATGGTGTTATGCCTTGGGAGTCCCCCATCAACCAGCAACCTTAACAAACATATATAAGTGGGAGCTCTCACAGGGCAACTGAGTTTCATTTGACTTGAAGAAACAATTGAGTTTCTCTAAGATTGCATATGGGTATACCATAAATCACAATCACGATTACATTTGACACTTATTCCTGCTCTTGTGTATCAAATCAAAGGTCATCGATTTTTTTTTCACAGTTACAAGCAATCAGCTAACAAAAAAAAAAAGCTGAGCAAATAAAGGTATTACTGGATTGTCCATTAGCCAATTGAATATCTGATACATAATACTCATACAAATATACAAACGATGGTGAGTGTCCTCGTTTCCACAAAGGGTTTTAACCCAGCTAAGTTTAAGCAGGCCTCTAAATTGCTGAATAAGAGCACAGTTGGGTTCTTGAGCACATCAGCCAAGAACAAGTACTCCTTACAGAGCAAAGTCCAAAACATAAAGAACAGTGAAGTACCCAAGACTTTTACTAGATCTAAAGTTGGTTTCTCAAAGAGAAGTCTGTCGTCCTCGAACGGCATTGGCACTTCAGGTACCAGGTCCACAGTGATTCAATTACTAAACAATATCAGCACAAAAAGAGAGGTTGAGCAGTACCTTAAATACTTCACCTCTGTATCGCAACAACAATTTGCCGTTATTAAAGTAGGTGGTGCTATTATCAGTGATAACTTACCCGAGCTAGCATCATGCCTGGCGTTCTTATACCATGTCGGACTCTACCCAATTGTTCTACACGGTACAGGTCCACAGGTCAATGGCAGATTGGAAGCCCAGGGCATTGAACCAGACTATATAGACGGTATTAGAATTACAGATGAGCACACCATGGCAGTTGTCAGAGAATGTTTCCTAGAACAAAACTTGAAGCTAGTGACAGCTCTTGAACAATTGGGTGTCCGTGCCAGACCTATCACATCTGGTGTGTTCCAAGCCGAATACTTGGACAAGAGCAAATACCAACTAGTTGGTGATATTACTAAGGTCAACAAGGATGCCATCGAGGCCTCTATCAAAGCCGGTGCTCTACCGATCCTTACTTCACTAGCTGAAACTCCATCAGGCCAAATGCTGAACGTCAACGCAGATGTTGCTGCTGGTGAACTAGCTCGTGTGTTCGAGCCTTTAAAGATTGTCTACCTGAATGAAAAGGGTGGTATAATTAATGGTGAAACCGGGGAAAGAATATCAATGATCAACTTGGATGAGGAATACGAAGATTTATTGAAACAAAGTTGGGTTAAGTATGGTACCAAATTAAAGATTAAGGAAATTAAGGAATTACTAGATTACTTACCACGTTCTTCCTCGGTTGCAATTATCAACGTACAAGACTTGCAAAAAGAACTGTTTACCGACTCTGGTGCTGGTACTATGATCAGAAGAGGATACAAACTGTTGAAGAGATCAAGTCTATCTGAATTTCAATCGGCTGATGCTCTAAGAAATGTGCTTCAGAGAGATGCAGACATTGCTTCCAACGCTCAATCAGCAGCTACATATTTAAGAGAGCTTGAAAAAGCTCAATTTGTATCATACTCTGATGAACCATTAGAAGCTTTAGCCATCGTCAGAACTGAACCTAAGATTCCAAAGTTAGAGAAGTTCCTATGCTCAAACTCTGCGTGGTTGAACAATGTTACGGATAATGTGTTTAGCACTCTGAAGCGCGATTTCCCTGCTTTGCAATGGATTGTTTCTGAAGATGATGCCAACATTGCTTGGCACTTTGACAAGTCCCAAGGTTCTTATTTGAAGGATGGCAAGGTTCTGTTCTGGTATGGTGTTAAGGATTTAAACACTGTCTCCGAGTTGATCGGGGAATTTACTAAAGGTGTAACCAACAGTGGGCACTCCAGCGGTGTCTTTGGCTCCCAACAAGCTAAGAGGGCGTACTCTACTGTCAGAAGAACACCACCCAAGCCAGAGGCAACTAACACTTCTCCAGCTCGAGTTGCATTGATTGGTGCCAGAGGTTACACCGGTAGAAATCTTGTTGCATTGATCGATAGCCACCCTTATTTTGAAATCTCGCATGTTTCCAGTCGTGAATTGAAGGGTCAAAAGCTGCCAGATTACAAGAAGGCTGAGATTATCTATGACAACTTACAAATCGAGGATATCAAGAAGTTAGAATCTGAGAATGCTGTAGACTTCTGGGTGATGGCTTTACCAAACAATGTCTCTGAGCCATTCATCGAAGCCATTGACAGCTGCAATGGTAAGTCCAAGATCATTGATCTATCTGCTGACCACAGATTTGTCTCTGAGGAAGAATGGGCTTATGGTCTACCTGAGATCAATGACAGAGAACGCATCTACAAAGCCAAGAAGATATCAAACCCAGGCTGCTATGCCACTGGTTCCCAATTGTCTATTGCACCATTGTTGAAGTACGTTGATGGTCTACCAACTGTCTTTGGTGTCTCTGGTTACTCTGGTGCTGGCGCAAAACCTTCACCTAAGAATGATCCCGAGAATCTAAACAATAACATTATTCCATACGCTTTAACCAACCACATACACGAAAGAGAGATCTCCACTCGTTTGGGACATGAAGTGGCATTCATGCCCCATGTTGGCCAATGGTTCCAAGGCATTGCCCTGACTGTATCCATTCCAATCAAGAAAGGCAGTATCCAAAGCAACGAGGAAGCCATGAACATCTACAAAGATTTCTACAAAGGTGAAAATCTGGTACACATAATGGAAGACATCCCATCCGTGAAGGAGATAGCTGGCACCCACGGCGTGGTCATTGGTGGGTTCAAGCTGAACGACAACAAGGACAGAATAGTGGTCTGTGGCACAATCGACAACTTGCTAAAAGGTGCAGCCACCCAATGTTTACAAAACATGAACCTAGCCATGGGCTACGGGGAATACGACGGTATTCCAAAGGACAAGATAGTCTCTTAGAACATAGCATATAAATCTCTTCTGTACATTAATTAGCTTCTTAAATTCCAATCCCTTTCTAGATAGAAATAGCATTACCGCATTGGGAATCCTAAGCACTATCAACAATAAGATATACAATAAATATTTACAGCAGTCCAATCCCATCTACAGTAGAATATGCAGTGGCAAGAGTTGTTTTGGTTGGTGGGGGGAGGGAAGATCATAATAACGACAGACCGAGGCTTCTACTTAGGCTTCTTCTCCTTTGTAAATAGTAAACACGAAACTTGTTTACGCGTTCCACTCGGGATTCCACTATTCACACACCCAGTCTACTTATTATTGTTTACATTTTCTGCCATTAATTTGTAATTTATGGCAAAAATTAATATTCCTTCACGCGTCATACGGTCTAACAAACCCACGTACAAACCTACTTAAATATCCATAAAATAAAGTTAATTTCTTTTTCTCACGCGTCACCCCCCATCGCTCTCTTCTAAGCAACTTGGAAAACTTTTCAACTTCAATCCTGTTAGAGGATCATACACTTATAGCATCGAACTAGCTGTGTGCCAGTCGCCAACGAACCAGTACTACTATTTTCGTGTCCTCTTGCTTACTTTGCCATCCTGGGTCAAGGATTTATAGCAAAAAAAAAAAGATATATAAAGCAGAAGGGAAATCAGGATAGATTTTATAAAATTCTTTCTCTCCCTAAACTAGAACAGTAATAGAAAAAAACCCGGAAACCTTTTGATAAAGATCAAGGAGATATATATTACTGATATCTATACCTCTAAACCCACAGAAAATAGAACACACACACACAACAAAAGTTTTTCACTTTAAAGAATGTATGTGTATAAGAGAAGTGGCCGTAAAGAGCCTGTCAAGTTTGACAAGATCACAGCACGTATCTCCAGACTCTGTTATGGTCTAGATCCACGTATCGATGCTGTTAAGGTCACCCAGAGAATCATCTCTGGTGTCTACGAAGGTGTTACCACTGTCGAGCTGGATAATCTGGCTGCTGAGACATGTGCTTACATGACTACTATCCACCCAGATTACGCCACTCTGGCCGCTAGAGTTGCTATTTCTAACTTGCACAAGCAGACCACGAAACAGTTCTCCCAAGTTGTCTCTAACTTGTACCATTACATCAACCCTGCCACTGGCAAGCATGCTCCTATGATCAGCGATGAAGTTTACCAAATTGTCATGGACAACAAGGATGAGCTGGATTCCGCTATCGTTTACGACAGAGACTTCCAGTTCAACTACTTCGGTTTCAAGACTTTGGAACGTTCCTACTTGCTAAGAATAAATGGTGAAGTTGCTGAACGTCCTCAACATTTGATCATGAGAGTTGCCTTGGGTATCCACGGTAGAGATCTAGAAGCTGCATTGGAAACTTATAACCTGATGTCTCTAAGATACTTCACTCACGCTTCTCCAACATTATTTAATGCTGGTACTCCACACCCACAAATGTCCTCTTGTTTCTTGGTCGCCATGAAAGATGACTCCATTGAGGGTATTTACGACACTCTAAAGGAATGTGCTTTGATTTCCAAGACTGCTGGTGGTATTGGTCTACACATTCACAACATTCGTGCCACAGGTTCCTACATCGCCGGTACTAACGGTACTTCCAACGGTTTGATTCCTATGGTCCGTGTCTTCAACAACACTGCCCGTTACGTTGACCAAGGTGGTAACAAGAGACCAGGTGCTTTTGCCCTATACTTGGAACCATGGCATGCCGATATCTTCGACTTCATCGATATCAGAAAGAACCACGGTAAGGAAGAAATTCGTGCTAGAGATTTGTTCCCAGCTTTGTGGGTTCCTGATTTGTTCATGAAGCGTGTTGAACAAAACGGTAACTGGACTTTGTTCTCCCCAAGCTCCGCTCCAGGTCTAAGCGACTGCTACGGTAAGGAATTTGAAGAGCTTTACGAACGTTACGAAAGAGAAGGCCGTGGTAAGACTATCAAGGCTCAAAAGCTTTGGTACTCTATCCTGGAAGCTCAAACCGAAACTGGTACCCCATTTATGATCTACAAGGATGCCTGTAACGAAAAATCTAACCAAAGAAACTTGGGTGTTATCAAGTCTTCTAACTTGTGTTGTGAAATCGTCGAATACTCTTCTCCAGATGAAACCGCCGTTTGTAACTTGGCTTCTATTGCTTTGCCAGCTTTCATTGAAACAAGTGAAGATGGTAAGACCTCTACTTACAACTTCCAAAAGTTGCACGACATCGCCAAGGTTATTACCCGTAACTTGAACAAGGTTATTGACCGTAACTACTACCCAGTTCCAGAGGCCAAGAACTCTAACATGAGACACAGACCTATTGCTCTTGGTGTCCAAGGTTTAGCTGATACTTTCATGTTGTTGCGTTTGCCATTCGACTCTGAGGGTGCCGCTAAGCTAAACATCCAAATCTTCGAAACCATCTACCACGCCTCCTTGGAAGCTTCTTGTGAATTGGCCCAAAAGGATGGTCCATACCAATCTTACCAAGGCTCTCCAATCTCTAAGGGTGTCTTCCAATTCGACATGTGGAATGCTAAGCCATTCGGTATGTGGGACTGGGATGCTTTGAGAAAGGACATCTTGAAGCATGGTGTCAGAAACTCTTTGACTATGGCCCCAATGCCAACTGCTTCCACTTCCCAAATTTTGGGTTACAACGAATGTTTCGAGCCAGTTACTTCCAACATGTACTCTCGTCGTGTTCTATCTGGTGAGTTCCAAGTCGTTAACCCATACTTGTTGCGTGACTTGGTTGACTTGGGTATCTGGGATGAAGGTATGAAGCAACACATTATTACACAAAATGGTTCCATTCAAAACCTACCAAACATTCCTCAAGAATTGAAAGATCTTTACAAGACTGTTTGGGAAATCTCACAAAAGACCATTATCAACATGGCTGCTGACCGTTCTGTCTACATCGATCAATCTCATTCTTTGAACTTGTTCTTGCAAGCTCCAACCATGGGTAAGATCACCAGTATGCACTTCTACGGTTGGAAGAAGGGTTTGAAGACCGGTATGTACTACCTAAGAACTCAAGCTGCCTCTGCCGCCATTCAATTCACTATCGATCAATCTGTTGCTCAACAAGCTGCAAACAATATCGCCGACTTGTCCAACTTGAAGAGACCATCTTATGTTGAAAGTGAGCCATCCTATGTTCCAAGCGACTTTAAGGCTGACTGGGAAAACATCAAGCCATCCAAGATTACCTACTCCGAAACCGAAGATGAATCTAGAAACGTTTCTCTAACACCATCTGCTTCTTCTTCAAATGACGACTTGAGCAGCAGTGTCGGTTCATTGAAGATCTCTGAACACCCAGCTACTCCAGTTTCATCAACCACCACAAACATTCCAGTTAAGGAAGACAAGAAAGAAGTTGCCCCAGAAGCTGAAGATGCCGAATCCGAGTTTGACATCTACAACTCTAAGGTCATTGCCTGTGCCATCGACAAGCCAGAAGCTTGTGAAATGTGCTCTGGTTAATCTTTGCTCTTTCTAGTTTTTCTATTCTAATTTGTTGTTTTCTATTTGGGTTTCATTTATTTTCTAATAATTCGGTGTATTTTACTTTTGATACAATTTTTTTTTACTGGTTTTCTTTATCTTTCACATTATGAGTTAGTCATGTCCACCTTTCACATCTTTAATTTCATATTTTTTTATTAAAATAACGATATAAACATAAAAAATAATAATCTTCATTTAATATAAAAAAAGCATTATATTTCTCAAATTATATTAGTTTATATTATAGCGGTCTTGATACGCTACTCCATTGTAGTTCAATTTTCCTGATCTTTAGACTGGAGACCGGGTAAAGATATTTCTCAAGACGCTCCTGTCAACAATCAAGAAATCGAAAAAGGGTAATAGCAAGTAACCCATAATAGCAGTACATTCTTTTGCAAAAAGTTTGTAATTGGTTTTACCACATCAAACACATTTTACCACATCAAACAGTGTTCAATTGCTTGAATAACTGAAGGTATAACAGTCGTGGCGAAAGGTCGACAAAGAGCTGTAAAGAATAAGCCAAACAGGTTTACTGTGCTGAATTTTAGAGCAACTAACAAACATTTATTCGACAAATGGTGGCGAATAGTATGAACTTAGCAGATATACTTAAGGATGAAGTATCCCTTGAGAGAGTTAAGGAGTTAAAGGACCAGCTTCTTAAGGAGAAATCCACTATTGATTACCAACTAAGTAAAGAATCGAACAAGAATTACGAAGCTGTGCAAGAGAGTATAAAGCTACTAAACATATCACAAAAGGATGTTATTGAGGTGAAAGATCAGTTATCTAAAGTTAAGACGCTCAGTGATGAGAGCAAGTCATCAATATCCAGATATGACATTATCTTCGATGCAACTAGAATGTATGAAAAGGTAGACATGACCTCGGAGATATACGATAAGATTGTAGCATTTAGTGATACAGTAGAACAGGTCAATAGAATGCTTGATACGGAACTAGCACAAGATGGTTTAGAAACTGGCTGTCCCTATTTGATTCAAATCCATTATCTGCTAACAACGATAAGAAACTTTCAGGATCAAATGACAATTATGGCTAATGTATCCACGGATGATGTACAACGTACATGCCAAAAGCTTTTTTCTAAAGTGTCTGGTCTAGTGGATAAATTTGATCAGCTATTGGAATCACTTATATATGACATTGTCGAAATGATAAGAGCTGAAAATTATTCTTTAGTAGTGAGATTGTTCAAAATAATAGATTTTGAAGAACGAGAAGACCTGAGGATTGAGGCCATTAGAAACATTATCAAGAAGAAAGAGATAGAAGCAGAAAAATCAACATTTAAAAAGCTACCTAGTTCTAAGAACATCGGTAGACTGGAACTTGAAAGTAATTCTAAGGCATTAGAATATCCAACAGATCAAGGGCTATATCAAGAAATTATAAATGGTACAATAACAACGAGAGTACAGTCGAGAGGCTACAAGAATTTGTTGTTCAACAAAATCAAACAATCGATACAAGAAATGTTTATTGAAGTTCGCAAAGAGTACGATGGCGATAAAAAATTTGATGTACTTAACAATCTTGATTGGGTGTTCAACGAGTTACTTGTTGTTAAGGACTATGTGTCCAAGTATTCCCCTCCCTATTGGAATATATTTGACAAATACTACCAATTCTACTATGATGAGCTTCACATTTTAATCAACGAGTTAGTTGATGCTGAACCAGAAACAATCATTATATTAGATATTATAGATTTTGACAAAACATTCCAGAATACTTTGGTCAAGGACTTTGGCTTTAAGAGGAAAGAAACGAAGACAGTTATTGGTGACACACAGAAGGAAACACTATTCAAAGACTATTTGAATCTAATTGTGATCAAAATGACCGAATGGCTTGGGAACTTACAAAAGACGGAGTTCAAAACGTTCAAAGATCGTGCTATTCCTCCACAATCAGATGCCGAGAACTTGTTATTATTAGAAGGGACAAAGACATGCTTTCAAATGTTCAGTCAACAAGTTGAAGTGGCTGCCGGTTCAAGTCAGGCAAAGATTTTAGTTGGTGTTATTGAGAAGTTTTCCGAACTTATTGAAAATAGATTAAGCAATTGGATTTCTGTTGTAGACGAAGAAGTGAGAAGACTAATGAAATATAATGAACTTTATGACCTTGATCCTAACGCTATCGCCCCTGAAAACGAAGTTCCAGGTGGTCTACTAGAGTATGTTATTGCTCTTGCAAATGACCAGATGAGGGCTGCCGACTATGCAATGGCAATTGGTTCCAAATACGGAGCCATGGTGACCAAAGCATACGAGAAGGAAATTCAAACAAACATTGACAATATTCTTGACAGATTTGCAGATGTGAGTCAAGTATGTATATCAGCTTTGCTTACAATTATCTTTGATGACCTTAAGAAACCATACAGTGAGATATTTAGCAAGACATGGTATAAAGGTAGCCAGGCACAACAAATTTCAGATACAATTTCTGAATACCTTGAAGATATAAAGGTACTGATGAACCCAGTTTTGTATGGGCTGTTTATGGAAAGGCTAATTGAAAATACTATATTAGGTTATATTGGGGCATTGAAGTATGAACACAGTATAAAGAATAAGAACAACAAGTTCTTAGAGAGTGTCAAACGTGATTTCGAGATCTTTTATAAGCTCTTCGCTACATATATTGGTTCCTCAGACGAGACCATAGAAATAGTGAAGGAGAAATTTGAAGTCATGGACTACTTCATGGATCTATGCTGCGAACCTATAGATTCAGTGATGGGTATATGGGATAATTTCCTACAGAGGTACCCAGATGTTCCTGTGGTAATATTAGAATTTGTGTTGAAGAGCAGAAAGGATATCGATCGCTCTAGAAGAAAGAAGCTTGTCCAAAGGGCCATTGATCTTTCATTGAGACCTGAACATTTAGCATTCATCAGCAGCGAAGAATACGAACCATCGTACCTGTCCAACTTCACCATCAAATCAGCAAAGAAGTCTGAGGATGTAGGAGATGACTATTAAGTAGAAAAAAAATCATAGACTAGTATATTCGAATTGTAAGACAAACGAATGGTGTATTCTAGTGACAAATTATATATATACTCAGTATTCATAGTCATTTAGATAACCATGCCACTGAGACAACATGATTCTTCCCGGCATGCTTATCTTCCAATACATGTGTTAGGAAACCATCCTTTTTGGCGTTCCAAGAGGCACCAAACTTATTATCTATTTCACATGAGCTAGAACTTTCCGTGGGTATATCAATGCTAGTTACCGATACAATGTATTTGTACTGAGAGGAATGCTTATTCAAACTTTCCAGTATATGTTGGATCAAGGTGTCAGCACTCACCTGAGACTCGGAGAACTGACTCTCAATCAAGTCAATTAGTCTTGGGGCAGTCAATGGACTGTTCGAACTTTTGTCATCAATCTTTTCAATGACCATTTTTTTTTTTTAAATTGTGTCTGCTAAGTACTTGTCTACACTTTACACATTATTTAATAATAATATATTATGCATAGTGTTATTCATGATTTTTTGTTTTTGTATGGGGCCCTATTTTTTCATACTTATTTTTTTTTTTAGGGGAAGAAAAAAAGGATCCAACCAGGATTCGAACGGATCGATTTCGGCTAAATGGCAGTATGTGGTCAAAGTGTGATTACTCCATTAAGAGTATATTAATATCCTCCTATCAATGTCCCAAGAGAATAACTATGACGACATATGGTATAAAGATCAAAAAAAAAAGAGGGTTAGATAGTCTCCTCTTTTACAGGCAGTTCGGCTCTTAAAATGTTTCTATAATAATCTGCATGGATAGCATTTTTGTCTCGTAGCTTCCCCTCACTTTTTGATTTGTGATTTGTGATTTGTAATTTGTAATTTGTGATTGCTAGCTCTTTTGTACCGACTCATATAATTCTCAAAGCTCCTCTTTTTTTCTTCACTAGCACTCTACAACTTTAACCCATCTGCTTGTGTGGTTGTCCAACAAATGCATAGAGGGTCTCAATGAAGCTGATAGCTGTTCTTCCTCGAGGAAATGCTTTCCCACAACCAACATCTTGCACGTCATTTTCTAAGGACCCGTGTTTTCTTTCTTTCTTTTTTCTTTCTTTCCCAGAGTACTTCCGCGCAGACGCAATCTGCATTGTCTTTAGTTCGCAAACTAAGAGATTTCTCGAAGGGGGTCCTCTCTGCGAGTGGGTCTAAGGAATATGTGGAAAATAGCAAATCACAAGATCCTCTTTCTTTCTTTTTTTTCTCTTCTAGCTTTTCCGGGTTCAAATTCAAGATCCATTTTGTACGTGTATTTCTTATGCAATTTCTTAACGCAGTTTCTTAGGCAGTTTCTTAACGCAGTTTCTTGCATTCAATAATACCCTATAGCCCATTCACAAGCAAAGCTGTTGGGCTATAATGCTAGTACTATAGTTGTGTTGAAATCCAGTTTCTGATTCGAACAACCGTGGATGGTATCTTTTCCTTGTTGAAAAGGGACAATTGACTCACATTATTGAGAATTGTCCCCGAGGCTCCGGTACAGGACTTTTGTATTCCGATGTGCTTTAGGACAATTGTCTTTGTAATCGATGAGCCATAGAGATGAGAGCCACCCCTCTTCACCGAGTATACATATATAAGTGTGTGCTTTTTGTTGCTTTCTTCCCATTAAAGTATTCAATTTTGTAATTGTAGCTTGAGTTACAAGATACACACGCATCTCCAACGCATAGCTCCAATGTTCTCCCGTACTATTACCAGAACTCTACGTGCTCCTGCGGTGCTACGTTTGTACTCAACTAACGTTCCATTGGAAGTACCAGTTACTTTGCCAAATGGTATCAAGTATATGCAACCAACCGGTCTGTTCATCAACGGTGAGTTTGTGAAGTCACACGAGGGTAAGACCTTCGATGTGCTGAACCCATCTACCGAAGAAACGATCGCTACGCTATATGAAGCCCAGGCTGCCGACGTCGACATCGCCGTCAAGGCCGCTAAGGAGGCCTTCGAGAACCACTGGTCCAGAGAAGACCCTGAAGTGCGTGCCAGAGCTTTGTTCAACTTGGCCGACTTAGTCGAAGCTAACTTGGAAACTTTGGCCGGTATCGACTCTCTAGACAACGGTAAGTCCCTGCTGTGTTCCCGTGCCGATGTCGCGCTAGTGGCTAAGTACTTGCGTTCCTGTGGTGGTTGGGCTGATAAGATCTACGGTGACGTTATCGACACCGGTAAGTCCCACTTCACTTACTCCGTCAAGGAACCATTGGGTGTCTGTGGTCAAATTATCCCATGGAACTTCCCATTGTTGATGTGGTCCTGGAAGATCGGTCCAGCTTTGGCCACCGGTAACACCGTCGTTCTAAAACCTGCCGAATTGACTCCATTGTCCGCCCTTTTCGCTTCCAAACTTTGCCAAGAAGCTGGTATCCCAGCTGGTGTAGTTAACATTATCCCAGGTCCAGGTAAAACCGTCGGTGAAAGAATCTGTACCCACCCTGATATCAAGAAGGTTGCATTCACTGGTTCTACCGCTACTGGTTCCCGTATCATGAAGACCGCCGCTGACAGCATCAAGAAGGTTACTCTTGAACTGGGTGGTAAGTCTCCAAACATCGTCTTCGCTGATGCTGACTTGGAACAAGCTGTTGAAAACATTGCCCATGGTATTTTCTTCAACTCTGGTGAAGTCTGTTGTGCCGGTTCTAGAATCTACGTTCAAGATAAGTGTTATGACGAAGTCTTGGACAGATTAAAGAAGTACACTGAAAGCTTGAAGGTCGGTAACCCATTCGGTGACAACACTTACCAAGGTTCTCAAACTTCCCAACAACAATTAGACAAGATTTTGGAATACGTCGACATTGGTAAGCAAGAAGGTGCCAGAATTGTCACCGGTGGTGAAAGAATCGGTGAGAAGGGTTACTTCTTCAAGCCAACCGTCTTCGCCGATGTTAAGGAAAACATGCGTATTGTCAAGGATGAAATCTTTGGTCCAATCGTCACCGTTTCCCAGTTCTCCACTGTTGACGAGGTTATCGCCATGGCTAACGACTCCCAATACGGTCTAGCCGCCGGTATCCACACCAACGATGTCAACAAGGCCGTCGAAGTCTCCAGCAGATTGAAGGCCGGTACCATCTGGATCAACACTTACAACGCATTCCACCAAAACGTTCCATTCGGTGGTTTCGGTCAATCTGGTATTGGCCGTGAAATGGGTTCTGCCGCCTTGGACAACTACACTCAAGTCAAGTCTGTCAGAATGGCCATCACCAAGCCAAGAGTCTAAATTCCATCGAAAATAAACTTTGCATGATTTAGATAAACCAATAGTATGAAATCATTACCGAAAAATGTCACATTACTATGGTGGAAAGCACACAATGTGCTTCATTGAAAACATTACAATCCCTTCAAATATATAGAGACTTTTTTAATTTTGTACACTAGAACACAACAATCCAATATTCATTCTTCATTCGGAAATACTGCTCAATTTGTATTTAATTATATATCTATCCTTACAACCTCTGGCCAGTAAAGTGCTATAGTATTGTGAGGGAACAAAACCATGTGTCAGTATTCTGTCACATGCAAATGTCTATATGTACGAATAATTAGCAGTCACAAATGTTTATTCATAACACCCAAACACCAACAACACCCAGACCCAACACATTTTGCTGACCGTTCTTTTTTTGCAGTTGTATTATCACTTTAGCACCCAACATCACTGGAAAAAATGTATTCCAGACTCACACGGAAGGTGGTCTGGCTTGCGTCCCAACTGGCAAATCAGCTCCGCCTGCGCTCCTGCGACATCGTGGTATCAGCCCACTCCAGCCCAGCTCATGCCGTAAAGATCGGAGCACCACCCAGCCCACCCAGCAAAGCTCTGTCCTGCTGGTACCGCAACTGCCTAGGGTCACTCACCGGACTAGTCCATGCTGAGGGACCGCTTACCAAGTCCGTTCCTGAGCTTCCAGTGGGAACACACACTTCCCCCCGCCACTGCCCACCAACTTGCCACTTGGAACCTAGGTTCACGGCTAGGCTGAGCTTCGCTTGCTCAGCTCAGTCTCCAGTCTCCAGTCTCAAGTCCCACAGAGCCTTGAGCCTAGCTCTTGGCCCGGTGATCGGTGAGGCTTGTACTACTGCTGGCCGGTGGGGGGTGTTCTGTTCAGTGAGGATGGGACCGCATGGGCACGCTTGATACTCACCGCAAGCTGAGCAGGTCACATTTTGTCAAAATGTCTCCATTGAGCAAAAGTTGCAAAAATGAATCGCTGAAGAGCAATATACGTGATATTCTTTAAGCGGTATATTATATATTACGTGTGTTTTTTTTGGGCGTCATTTATTAGCTGAACACAACGAAATAACCAAGGAATAACACAGCCGAAATGGTATGTTTTATAGTATATGCGAAACAAGCGCTGGAAGGGCCTGGATGAGGAACTAAGAGAGGCAATGAGCACGATAGGAGAATGAGTATACTGGAAGTCGGGAAGAAAGCAGGACTTATGATGATATAGAAACAACGTGAACAATATTTTATTAGAAACCGGACATAGTGGCTAAAATTGAGGTGACTGGATAGATACGATTTGCCTGGATACGTCACAATGTAAGCAACAGACGCTCGAAATGAAAAAATAGATACAAAGAAGCTCATGAATCATTGCCAATACCATTGACCGAACTCACACATGGATATCTCTCATATGGCACCAGTTGTGAAAAACAATATTATTGAACTTTTTGAATACTAACAGTACATTTTCTCTTTTATTTCAATCTAATCCTGTATATTTTATTGGTTACTCTACTATGTGTCTGAGTTTGTGAAGAAGAAATCTCGAATATGGTGAATCAATTGTGAAAAATGGGAGAAGAAGTTCCAATGACGACAACTGCAAAAGACACAGCGTGGAGAGGCTAAGACAAAGAATATAAATGGGGGTTATTGCTATGAATCAAATTCAAGAGATTATAAAATTATTACAGTCTGACTCTGTCACTATCCGTACTAGAAAGGTTATCACTAACCCATTGTTGGCTAGAAAGCAATTCGTCGTCGACGTCTTGCACCCAAACAGAGCTAATGTCTCCAAGGATGAACTACGTGAAAAGTTGGCCGAAGCTTACAAGGCTGAAAAGGACGCTGTTTCCGTCTTCGGTTTCAGAACCCAATTCGGTGGTGGTAAGTCCACTGGTTTCGGTTTGGTCTACAACTCTGTTGCTGACGCCAAGAAGTTCGAACCAACCTACAGATTGGTCAGATACGGTCTAGCTGAAAAGGTTGAAAAGGCTTCCAGACAACAAAGAAAGCAAAAGAAGAACAGAGACAAGAAGATCTTCGGTACTGGTAGAAGATTGGCCAAGAAGGTTGCTCGTCGTAACGCTGATTAAGAGAAGTTCATTTCATTATGTTTTCTTTCAATATCTTTTCTATATCCTTCAACTATTAAACCTGTCTATTTCTTTTTTTTTTAAAATCTAAAAAGAAAAAAAACATAAAACGTATAATAATAAAATCGTTTCCAAGTAGCATACAATTACTATTTTTTGCTTTTTTCAAACCTCCATCCATAAACAATCTATATAATCAAGTCTCAAGAACGTATTTGTATAAATATTAATACATGCTGACTATAACACATCTACCTTGAAACCGTTACGAAAGTAGTAACAATGGGAATTATATGAAGATCGATTAGATCAACTGGATTTGTAGACAACCCAGTGGCTAACGAAGTGCTTTGATACCAAATATTCTACCCTCTTTGAAGATATAAACTATTCAATATCTAGTTATTAGCTTTGCGTAATACATCATACATAACGACTAACATTATTTGCCGTGCTTTCAGTGAAATTTAAAGGTTTTAAATTTGAAGCCAATATTAGAACTAATCACGTAGTAATCATACCAATCAACCAGATTTTAACTATTACATCTACTCTCATCAAGGTTATTGTAACATTTTTGCAAGGATGATTTTTGGGCTTGGAAGACTATTCTACGTGACACTATTATTGATCAATGCTGTTGCTGTTCTAAGTGAAGAGAGGTTTTTATCGAGGAGTATGTTGAACAACTTTACATTAACATCTACATAGGTTATGGAGCAATTGAATTATATTACTAACACGTCACTTTCCTCTAACATACCCAATTACTTAAATTTAAACCGGAATCATATAAGGAAACCAAAATTGGGTTCGTGTATTAGGGAAGATGTATCATTATAGTCGGTTTAGGAAGATCCGGTTCGGAAGCACCTGCGTTTGGGCAGAATGCTAATTCTACAAAATCGAAAGTTGTACAGCTGATAGGCGCTGTTCAAACGCTATTAAGAAGTATGTCATTGAAAAACTCTACACGGTTTTGCGTTTTTTTAGAAAGTACACGGGATACGTTTTACTAACAAATTTATTATTCTGGCATAGACTCTTTTAAAAGACAGAACTATGCAAGAACTAACACACTCAGTTCCTCTTATTGGTATAAACATACTAGTTATTGTTTACGAGCTATTATTGGGTTGAATCATAGTTATTTGAGATATTGATTATCACTGACGTTCACGTTTTCCTTCATATCATCACAGATTTATTTATAGATCAAAGGGAAAGGCAACTCTACTGTATATTATTAATAAAGAAAAAATATAAATTCATTTTTTGAGAATATTTGTTTCAAGTTTATTATTTATCATAAAATTGTTAAAAATTTAGTTACAATAATAACCTAGTTACATACTAAATGAAAATAGGCTCAACCTCTTTCATTTTCTTATCCACGAATTCGTTTAGCGATTTGATATGTCTAGACTGGTCATAAATGGCCGATAAGGGCTTTGTGAGTATATCCTTTTTTCCATAGTTCTCAAGACACAGTGAAAAATAGCATACGAGACTGTCATAAATAAACAAGAACTGGTTGACATTTTGTACCATTGAAATTCTCTGCTTACGGAAGGTGTTAATAGTCCATGAAATTGGATCGTAAACCTTTCCCTTCATCTCAACTTGTAGCTCATTCCGCAGTACCTCAAACACATCAAGATTCGAGATCACACTATCGATTGTACACCAAGTACCAGTACGCCCGCATCCAGCAGAGCAATGGACCAGCACTGTTGGTCGTGTCCCAGGCTGGTACATCTTTCTTTCAAAGAGGCTATCAATAATGCTATTTTTCAAGTGAATTATTTGAATAATATTGGTGGGATCGGTAAGAACCCCCAAATCAGGCCAGTTCCTTATTTGAATCTGAATCACTTCATAGTTGCAACCTGCCTCATCATATTCTATATTGATTCTTCTTAGTACAATATCATTTTTGTTATCCTTATCAGCAGGCTCACTTTCTGTGCCATAGGATTTGGGAACTTCAATTTCTTCTAATAATTTAACCTTGAAACCTTCGTAATCTCCATCTTCCCAGTACTGCACACATTTTTCAATGCCATTCTCGAATGTGTCCGTTAAGGATAGGATAATCGGCACTTTATTGTTTAACAAACAAGTATAAAAATCATGCACAGTAGTTTTCATTGGAGCTTGCGTAGCAATGTACCGACAGTTTCTACCCTTGCCAGCTGATAGATTCTTTAACAGTTCTTTTTTCTGATCAGAGAGCGTATTTGGTAATGATGGGAGTTCTATATAATTCGCATTGATATAATTATCAACTGGCTGAGTTAAGGTAAGGTCATTCAGTTTATTAACAAGTGAATTATCCCTACTATGATTCGGTGTCTGTTCTTGAGAGCTTGAAAGGGAGGACACAGACCTTCTCTTTAATTTAACTCTTGTGTTCTCAAATGGAAAGATATCTTTGTACCTATTCTTTACACCAAGTTCAACTCCTGAGGATATCTCAATATCATGCTCATCTTCCATATCATCTACATCAATACAACATTTCCAATCAGATTTCAAATACGAACAGTTAGGCTGAGAATATGAACGCTTCTGAGATTTTTTACGCTTTATTTGCGTAGACATTGAACCCTTATTGGAATTAAAATCAAAACTTTTTTCATCAATTGGCGTCATCTTTGACAACTCAGGCCTGCTGATAGTAGTCAAAGCAGATTTTGTGCTTTTATGTTTCGAAATAGACTTATTAAGTCTTCTTCTCTCCAGATAATCCAATTTTTGAAATTGTGAAATTATCTCAACTTTAGATTTTGTGACTAATTCTTGAAACCATTGAGGTATAACCTCATTAATAAGATCATCATTGTATTCTGTGCACAATTTGGCATACTTTCGTTGGAAATTTAATTTATCCTCATTTGGAGAGCGAGTAGAATATTCTGCACTTTGATGCTTCTTTGGGAATTCAAAAGATTGAAATTTAAATTCCTTTGTTCTATTTTCCTGATTTTCCCTAGCATTAACTGCACTAATATAATCCTCCAGACTCAATGCCTCTTCATTCTGAGGAAGTTTAAATACAGGAGATGCAAGTTGTTGTCTATTTGGTAATTGGAATTTAAACAATGCCGAAATTGGTGACGATGTGGATACTGGTGATTCTAAAGAGAAGTCATTAGAGTTTGTCATGGAGTTATTTATACTTGATCCTGATATCGAAGGCGATTTCGTAGCCGTCGAAGCCAGAGATGGAGAAAATGATAGCCCATTTACAGTCTGTCGTATGTATTCTTCACCTGAGGTATTAATATTATGAGGCATAGGAATAAATAAGTCTGGGTGCTCTACCATCGGGCTGTTCATCGCAGAGCATTCTGTAATATTTTTTAAGCAAGTCTCGGTGGACTCTATAACGTCATCTGGAAAGAGGAGCTTAAAGACACTGTAACCCACATTCAAGACGTATAAGCCACAATTTTCCATTCTTTCATCTTGATTCCTGTACTCTGATATCTTTGTTGCTACCCCATAACACGGTAGCGACAGCGACGTATCGGTTTGGTTTGGTGTATTATCATATATCAAGAAACTAAGCTTCTTTGCCTCCAGGGCCATTGCATTCATCTTGTTCTCCAATCTAACTCTATCATCCACGGGCAGATTCTGCACCAGTTTGTTGAAATCGAAGTTCTTTCGCCTCAGCAACGTTGATGGCAACCCGACGTGTATCGAATCGCGTATCGACGACTTGGAATACTCTGAGTACGTCCTCAGATCAAGCACAATGATGTCTTTGTTCTCTAATATCCTGTTACACTCCAACGCGCTGACCAAAGCACACCCACTGGGCTTCTTGAAAGTACTCGCCTGCTTAATACTAGGTGCAAATACTGGGCTCGTCACTGACTTCACCAGCGGCGATCTCACAATACTAGAGCCATTAGAATGCGGTATATCCAACGAGGGTGGCGCCATCTGCCTGATCGCACACTTAAAATCACTATCACCTGTCGGTGATGAGCTATCCATGCTTATCAATGCTATTTCTCACTGGAGGCTTTTCAAATGCTTTATATTATATCTTCCAAAGCCCAGTCTGTTCCTCCCTCTCAAACTTCCTCCTATTTGCCAAAAAAATTATTGCCTTCTGATGCAACTGATCAATCGAATCAAAGTTTTTCCTTGCTAATAATTTTTTTTTATCTTGTTGTGCTCTGGATATGAATTTTTTGGTTATTTTTTGATATTTTTTTTTTGCCAGTTATTATTGCTAATTCTTCTTTCTTTCTTTCTTTTTTTTGAGCAGTACTTTATCTATATTTAAACGTAAGGTCCCTGCATAGCTCTCTCAGGAAGAGTATGACGTAGTGCCATCGCCACTCAGCTTCTGCCGAAGTTCATCTTCCATCTTCTTGTTGACACTATACCATGAAGAAACCTCTTGATTATTGCTAACAAACCACCGCACAACATTTCTCAAAAACGAGCAGAAAAGTGATTTCCAGAACCGGGGTTCTATGCTCCTTCGCAGAAGAATGAGATTCCCTTCGATGCATTATTGCTATTCTAAAAAATTTATGCCCCATCCGTGCGTTAATTTCTAAGTGAAATCCAATTTTTTCTCTTGCCCACTCTAACGATAAATTAATCGAAGGACCCTTCCCATTCAGTTGATTCCTTCTATCCTCGAGGATATCCTCGAGGATTTGAGCATTTCCTTTGAGGATTCCTGGAAGAGACTGGTAGGTATTCACTCCCCCCCATGGGTTCTTCTGTGCTTTGTAAGTAACCAGAAGGCAATAAAATAGATAAAATGTATTTTTAGAATTTGGGCCTTTTACCGTTTATGTAATCCCAGCTGCGAGATCAATTGGCTGAGGTCGTCCGGCAATTGTGGGGTGTTCTTGTCTATGGAGTCTACGATATGTACCAGTCTTGTCTTCACTCTGAGGAGCAGTCTCCTATACAGGAACTTGTCTCTGAGTTCCAATGGTATGTCTTCGAGGTCTACCGTGGGTGGCAGTCTGAGTTGCTCGCCCAGGGAGTTTATAACGCGGATACCGGCCAGTAAAGTAGACTTGGCCTCTTTGTTTAGGGGTAACCTCAAGGCGCTGATTGTGCTGAGGAAGCTGTGCGTTAGGTGGACCTGGGGCTCCTCGCTTAGTTGTGATCCCTGTTGCAACTTCTCCGCGATGGGTAGCACAAACTTCCACGCTGCCAGAGGTACGACGTTGTCCTTGGTGGGTTCTACGTGCTTGACAAATTCGTTTACTCTTTGCAATAGTGCGTTGGCTCTCGTAGCGTCACAGTATACAGATTGTTTATTGCCTTGCCGTTGAACAGCGGTATATACATGTCTCAACAGAACCTTCATCGGTAACTGCTTCAACGATGGCGTGCTATTGATGGTCTCAAAGAGATCCATGCTGCGAGAACCACATACACTGGTCCTATGACGTACCAGCAGATCAATATAGTTCTTGAACAGTTGATATGTCAATTGCGGGCCTTCCAGTAACGCTTGCTCTCCACCTGTTTCATTTTCATATGGAAACCCAGTGATTTTTTCAAAAAACTTGATCCCTATCTGTGGCAAGTCTGAATAATTACATGCCTGTATAATGGAGGGGTAAAGCTTGTCCTGACGTAACCCATCCCCACGCGAACGCATGGACTCTTTGATTACATCATAATGAATACGTCTCTCCACTCCTGAATCGGGAATGCCAAGATCTAATGTAAATACCTCACTGGCCAGTAACAAAGCCTCCCTATTTAATCGCTTGCTTCTGTCAGACCCGCTCAATGCACTAACAAGCTGGTTTACTAGCATTGGATCAATCGATCTGTGCGTCATTTTCGCGATTATCTCATTCAGCATCGAAATCAGTAAGTCCTCATCTTTGATTTTATTGCATGCTTTGATCATCGTGGTGAAGGTAATGGCATCAAATTTACGTGAGTAGCGCTGAGATCGGCTGTCAAATAATTGGAACGCCAGCGAATAGTCAGTACAGTTGGTAAGTGCTCCAAGAGCCGCATTGAATTCCCTGATATTGAACTCTTCATCTTCTCCTTTAGAATCCAGGATCTTCAAAACCATCTCTCCGTACTTAGTCGATATTGGTTCTGGTTGCTTTGCTAAACCATCAAAAAGCGTCACATCTGTATATTCATTAATCGGGATCCCATTTTTCTTCCTCCAATTGTACATATCCACTGCAGATTTAGGCGAGTGCAACTCATTCAAATAATAGTCCATGATTAAGTTTGCACCGCTAGATCCTTTGGCCTTGGCTAACTTCACTAACATGACCGCCTTCTCAACTTGCCCTCTTTTCAAGAACTTCTCAACATCTTTAGTCACCAAGATAGCATCCCGTAGTTGAAAACCATTAACTCCCAGAATGGTATATAGTAACCTATTATCCTTGATCTTAGACAGGAATTTAATATCATTCTCACTCGTAGGACCCAATTGGTCCCTTGATATATCAGATATGCCGTATTTACTTTTCAAAATGTGAACAGCTCTGTCCTTATGGTAAGACGCCTTCTGAGCCTTGTTCCTCTTAATCTTCTGCTTCTCAGCAAGCCGTTGAAGCTCCTTAGATGATTTTCTAATTACAGTAGATTTCTTCTTCAAAACATGAAGCTTTTCTTTCAAGTTCGTATTGCCAAAATTAACCAACGATCCATGGTAGAAACGCACAGTAACTCTGCTCACTTTTACAGCTATCATACTCATGGCCACTGATCCTGCCTGTTTATAGATAGCTTATTAAAGTATCCACAAACACTTGCTCTATCACTACTCTTTATACTATGCAATATTCGAAGACTTTTCTTTGCTCATCGCGGAAATACCGATGACTTGGCTAAATGACAAAATACAAAAGATGATACAGTAAAATATTAAATTTATTTGAAAGAAATCAATTGACAGGGTCATGGCATTTCTAAATTTATTATCATAACATTATATATATTTACATGAATTTTGGCTTCGACGTAACCTATCCTTGCAATGGACTAACAACGTCGTCTTCAAAGTCTGTAGTTGTACCATTCTGCATCACATTCTCAATGTCCTTGATCTCCTTAACAGCCTCAACTGTTAGATTGATATAGCCATCTTTCTTCAGAACAACATCGTCTTCGATTCTAATACCAATGTTCCTGAACTCTGCAGGATACTCGGGGCTGTCAGGTATATACAAACCAGGCTCGATTGTGATGACCTGTCCCTCTACAAGTGGGTTGAACCTTGAGACTTCTGGAACATCATGTACATCCAGACCCAAATTATGGCCAATGTAATGTGGATACAACTTTTCTGCGATTTCAGTAGCCTTTGAGAAGTTTAAGTTCTTCAATTCTTGTTTGGTAAGTTTCACCGAAGCTTCATGGAGATCATGTAAAGACATATTATTTTCCAGCGCCTTTTTACAATTTTTTAACGATTCTCTTTGCACATTCAAGACTGCCTCGTAAAGATCTTTATGAGCACTAGAAGGCCATTTGCCAGCAACAGGCCAGGTTCGTGAAATGTCTGAACAATACCCTCCGAGTGCACCAGCAGCATCCACTAAAACCATTTCATCATCATACATAACATCGTCGTTACTGGTGTAGTGAATACATAAAGCATTTGGTCCTGTTGCAACAACTGGGATGTAGGCACTTTTGTCACAGCCACCGGAGATGAATTTATGTTCTAAAAATGTGTGCAAAGTTCTCTCATTCCTGAATCTCTGTGCCATAGCTATGTTATAACTTCTACCCGAGATCTGCCCAGCTCTCCTCATAAGTCTTATCTCGCTCTCAGACTTTACCTTTCTTAGATCAGCTACCAGAGATTTCAATTTCTTTGGTGTGCCTTTATTAGTCTCCTTTATTAAATTTAAAATGTTAGAATTAATCTTGGAGTTCTTGTTGCTGTCGGGATCAAAATAAATATCCTTGTTCCGTTTTATAATCTTAGCCAACTCATTTACCATGCTCATTGAATTATCCACACTGTATGAATGGTCAGCGTTGAAGAATTCCTTAACTGCATCCACACCAGTTCTAAAACCTTCCCACTTCTCCTTAAATTCATTCTTAGGCGGTACAAACATCGTCAACTCATGGTCTTCTATGTTCTCACTGGGCTTTTCCAGCACCATTATACTATCTGGCTCATTCCAACCTGTGAGATAGAACAGATCGTTGTCCTGCTGGAAGGGGTAGAAGACCGCACCAGAGGCAAACTTTATTTGATTAGCCAGAATAATTAAACAACTACCAACAGGAAGATTACGCACAAGCTCTGCACGTCTCTGATAATACTCAGCAGCAGTGATACCTGGAGTCAACTCCCCTGGTTGCAACAGAAACGGTCTATTTTCATGTAATCTCTGACCCAAATTCCACTGAACTTTCGGCCTGTTCACAAACTTGGCACCATTACTCAAATACCGTCTCAGCATCATTGTTATGGTTACTATTCTTGATCCAATTAGCCATCAATTCGTGCTGTCGTTGGGCAAGTGTTGCTTATATATACCAAGCTCATCGCGATGATTCAGCAAATTGTCATGAATTTTTCAGCCCGAAATTTCAGCTCGTTGAGACTTTTCACATTCTATAAAAGGGAAAAGTTAGTCAATGCTTTTAAGTTTCAATCACTGGTTGGTAATTGCATAAACTGACCAAATTGTTAGTGAATAAGAAACAATGCTACGTATTCCTTCGAGAATTGGAAGCAGGCAGGTGTTGGCTTGTGCCGGTCGCAATCTGAAATGTGGTTCGGTGATGAGACATATTTCCAGGAGAAATATTTCTAAGGAGCCGGAGAAAGTGTACACCAATTTGGCTGATGTGAATGATCCCAAGCGGGATCAGTTCTTCAAGTATACCTGGGGTACTTGGTTGCAAAATGACAAGCTTGAGAAGGACAAAAGGACTACAAAGTTTTCTCTGAATGGACTGAACTCTGTCCTAGATGATATCTATAGACAGGCCACTAAAAATACTAAGGATAATTTCAAATCTGAAACTGAAATTGTACCACAACCTTTGACGAACAAGAATAGAACTGTATCCATGCCAAATAATATCGCTATCACTAAGTTAGGTACCTTGAACCCCAACGAGAAATCGGTCACTATCAAGACTATTGCCAGTGTCCACGAAGGTAAGCACCACAGGATATATAAAGTTCAAACTAACTTATCAGACGAAAAATCCTTTGTTCTAAGGATTCCCTATCAACTAGACGATGATAAGGCAACAATTTCTCACCGTATTAGAAGTGAAGTTGCTACTCTAGATTTCCTAGATCTCCAATTGAAAATGAAGGTTCCAAAAGTTATCTGCTATGCAGCTGACGATGGTAATCCGCTTGGGGTTCCATTTATATTGCAAGAATACATAGATGGCTCGTTGCTGATGAAAGATTGGAACCCTCTAATGGACGATAAGGCTTTGATGGTCGAAACCGGCGAGGGGTCAACCGAGAATCCTGAGTTGGCTTCTTTGAATAAAGTTGTCAAGAGTATGGCAAATTTCCATGCTAAACTTAACAGCATCTCATTCAACGCCGCGGGTTCTATATATTTCAAGAATGACTCAAATTTGAATTCTGAGACAGTCATTGATAACATTAGTAATGATCTGGCTTCTAACTTGAAGGACAGGTGGGTTCTAGGACCTTCTGTCGAGAGGCGTCTATGGAAAAAGAAGAGCGACTTAGCTATTGAAGAAAGATTGAAATATCTTGGTCCATGGAAGGAGGATAAAGAGACATCTATATCTGCCCAAATTCTAAGAGACACTGCCATTCTGGAGTTGAAAAATGCTGAGGCAAGATTAGCAAAATCCGAACAAAATGGTAGCAAGGATAAAAACACAGAAACATTAATAAAAAAGCAAATAGAAACATTCCAAAATGTGGAAAAAATATCGGGCGATTTGATCTCTTCTGAAATGAAGGCTATTCCAAACATAAAGGATCTCTTAAAGCCAACCATCTTTCATCCTGATTTAGATCCAATGAATGTTCTAATAGAGAACAAAACAGAAACTCCGTTTATGCTAGATTTGGAAGGTGCTGTAGTAAAACCTTTCATTCTGCAAAGTTCACCTCAATTTGTTGCTTACGATGGCCCTAAGATTTACAACATGAAGAGTGACATACCTGAATTTGAAAAGCTGTCAGAAGAGGAAAGAAAACACTACGAATTTATGTATAAACGTACTAGAAACCAATTTTTATGGGAAAAGGCAGTCAACGAGCGTTTACCAAATTTGATTATGACTGTTGCTCCACCAGTTAAAGTACTAAGAAGACCTTATACTGCTGTTCTGGAACAAAAGACTGATAATGACTACATTCTGGTTGATGACTCCTTCTTCCAATTGAGAGAAGCCTGGGCTTTCTTTTTTAAAAACGGTCTTGTTACCAAAGAGGAATTCCCACTAACTTTCACTGATGAGCAAGTCAAACAGCATGCAGATGACTTGAATTCCCTACATGAGAAATTAGTGTCCACTCCGTTCGCTGCTACCCAAGGGTGGGTTCCTCAGGATATGTTTGATAACCTTGTCAGAGCAGGTGTAATCATCAAAGACAGTACTGGAAACTTCACAGTTAACGATATCAACCCATCTGCTTAGCTTTCTCTTTTTTTATGAATCAATACCATGTATATAGCAAAAATACAGAAAGAATCGTTTCATGTAATTTTTTTTACCTGGTTCCTAGCCAGCGGTCTGATAATGCATGCATCCAGAGTTATTCAATTACTCTATTAACTTTATATAATAGGGTCTTATTTAAATCTACCCAATGCAGAATCCACTACGTCAGTATAATTTTCATCAAGTTCACCTTTGGATATTTTGTGCTTTCTATCACGTAATTGCTTTTCCTTTTCTATCAATTTTTGTACTCTAACCTTTCTTTCATCTATAACATTTTTAGTCTTCTTACGCATAAATGCACGTAAACCAGAGTTTTTCCCCTTTGTATCAACTTTCACTTGGGGAATATCTGAATTGTCATTCTTGACATTGTCTTGTTGCAAAGTAACTTGCTCTAGGTCCTTAGCGGTAAGTCTTGTGGCAGCGGCCTTACTAGACACTGTACCAATAACATTTGGATCCAAAGAAATTGAATCTGCTGGTAATTTGTTTAATAATGTTCTCACTTCTTGTTCTTGTCTTTGCTTTGCAGTTTCGAATGGGTTGATCTCCAAAGCATCGTAGTTTGCTTCACCAGCACCAGGAATTATCAGATTTGTAACACCACTTTCATGACCCACAGATAATAAATCTTCAAATGGGACAAATTTCATATTTCTCACTTTATTGCCAGGGAACAGTTGTGTCATATAAGGTGTATTTCTATTTGGATCGCCGTTAATAGATCCGAAGCATGGACGTGCAGATTTACTACTCTTGAGTGCATCCTTCCAAAGTGTGACATGGGGACCCCTGCTAACAGCTAAAACTCCTGTATCTGAAATAGTGACATTTGTGCCGGGTGTAGGTAGGTTTTCCACACTATGAAGTTCTTTAAAGTTTCTTATATCCCAGATCTTCAAAGATTTATCCTGACTCACTGTTGCCATATAGTAACCACTTCTGTCAACAGCAACACTATTTATTGGTCCTCTACCTGACAGCAATTTAACCAGAGGCTCTGGCATTGATGGAGACCACAGAGTAACAGTACCGTTACTATGACCCAAGTGCATCACAGCGTTCCATGGATTGTGCGTCATTGACGTTGTAGGACCCAATTTTGTTCTAAGTTCGGATACCATCTGACCAGTAGAAACATCATGGTATTTCAACCACCCAGTTTGACCAGCTGTTGCTAATAGATAATGGTAAGGTAAGAATTCCAAGTGTCTAGCCTCGATATGTTGTTTCAGCCTATGTAATTCAACACCTTCATGGTCATAAATAAATGTGTATTTCTTTTGTGCAACAGCAAAAAATTGCTCATTTTGCAAATAACAAGCAGCATTACATGTCTCATTCAAGTTTAATTCTGCCCTTAGTTCACCTTTTCTCCAATCCATGGAGGCCACATGTCCTTTCAAACCAGTAATCAACATATGTGTACCATTCCTGTTAAAATTAACATGGTAAGGACCAAAATCATTTAGTTTCAGATCAATACCCTTGGATGCAGTTAAAACATCGACACTATCTCTAATTTCATCCTGTTTCACTCTAAATGTCTTTTCCATCTCAGTTTCAGCTTCCATAAAACCACTGGATTCAGGAAGCAAGAACTCCGTGGCAGAGGCACTCTCCACAGCTTCCTTATACCTCTTGTCCTGCTTCCGCAGGTTAGCCTTCAGCTTCTTATCCTTGGTCTTATACACATCCTTGGTCTTCTTCACTCCTTTTCTCTGCACATTGGCATTCCTCCTGTACTTTTCAGTAGACATCTTGGCTCAGCTACTTATACTATGCTAATTTGAACACTAGATAAACGATCAGTTAATCAATCAATACTATTATCTCCAACCAATGTAGCTGTTTTGTATGTAGAAACTGGGCATCTCATCGCAAAGCTCATCGCAAATTTTTTTCACTTTTGGGCTTCTGCGCACAGCATACTCGCAGACGATGATTCCAATGGGCCATCATAGTCTCTAATGGAAGGTATTAAGCTCGTTATCTACATAATATCTACATTTATATCTGTGACACTAGTCCGATGGCCACCAGAACGAAGCAGACGTCCCCTATCATCATGGCTATGATGTTCCAGTACTTCATGGCGAGTATCACTTTCCCGCGTAAGTCAGCGATGGGTAAAATACCTTCGGGAACCATGGATACCAGGCTGACTATCTTACTAGTGTCCTGCAAAGTCTTCACACCCGTCTCTCTCTCCACACCGACGCTCAACTGGTAGTAGATTGAGGTTGCGAGAATCTCGAATGTCAAGAAGATTGAAAAGAAGCTCGATTGAGAAGTGAACGCTTCTGGCAAGTACGACCTGACAACAAAAGGAAAGTATGTATCATCTGTTCTTGTTAACAAGAAAATATAAGCAAGTAGAACTATCCACTTCACGAGCGTTGTCTTCGCGGTCAACGTATTGACCCTGTATTTGTGGTACTCAACAAGTTCGGGGTCAATGGCCTCTACCTGTTGCTCTGCCATGGGGAATGGAGAGTCACCTGTAGCACCCAAGTTCTTCATCATTGAAAAGAGATCTGGAGTAGATTCAGTGGCACCTTGGCCTTGCATCTCCGCCAATTGCCTGAACAATTCGACCTGCGGATCTTCCGCCTTTGCCTGAGCCGTACTCTCCTTCTTGGCCTGCACACTGGAATTCATCTCAGGCTTCACAGCCTCACGAGGGATCTCCTCAACCACTTCAGGCTTCTCATCCAACGCAGATTTGGTATCCAGCTGGCTGCCTTGACCACCAACTATCTTGTTCAACCTCTCACTAGCACCCCCACGGCTAAACTTCTGCTGCCTTCTCTCCCGCAGTATCTTACGCTTCTCAGCTTCACTTAACGACATATGGCCCACTTTTCACTCTACTTCTGTCCTGAACAGATCGGTGTAATTGTCCCAAGTTAGTGCTCTTTTTAACCATCTTGCTTTATTTTGACGGATTTGTTGCAAAATTTGGAAAACTTGACAAATTTCAAGAACTTCGAAATGGGCATCGCAAGTTAAGTAGAGTCATTAGATTTAGGACACAAGTGCAGTACCGTATTGACATCTTCTAATCCAAGTGTCTTTGTACTTGAGACGAAACATAACTAAGATTAGTAATACCTGTAATGGCGACGTTTGTGGAGGATACCAAAGGTGAGAAAATGCTGGCACCTTCTATTGAGGATGTCAACGAGGATCCCGATGAGTTACGTAGTATTCGAGGCCAAGGTAGATACTTTGGTGAGACTGAGGATGATACGATAAAGGAGCCTGAGGCCAAATGCAGTAACTGTTCAGAGACGGGCCATTTTAAGCGTGATTGCCCCCATGTAATATGTTCTTACTGCGGTGTGATGGACGACCATTACTCCCAACAGTGTCCGACCACCATGAGATGTGCTCTGTGTAATGAAAGTGGGCACTATAGGATGCACTGTCCCTTGAAGTGGAAGAAACTTAACTGTACGCTTTGTAATAGTCCAAAACATCTGCGTAATAGATGTCCAAGTGTATGGCGAGTCTACCTGTTGAAGAACGAGGATAACGAAAGAAAAGTGCTGCCGATGCACCAGATCTATTGCTATAACTGTGGTGACAAGGGCCATTACGGTGACGAATGTGACAAGGCCAGGTCTTCTCGTGTGCCCAACGATGACGGCAGTGCCTTCTCAGGAAAGAATCTATCCTCGGAACTCAGAGGTCAGTATACACATAACATAGATAGACAGAGGTCAAGTCAGGACATGGTCTCGTCAGTGTACGATAACCTACGCTCTTCGCAACCTATTGCATACCAGGTTGGATCAGACCGCGGATCTTTATTGGAGGATTCCGATAAACAAACTGATAGTAATCGACCATCCAGGTTCTCCAACACTAAAATAGATACCGCTAGACTATCAAAGACGCCCGCTAGGTATGTACAAGACCGTAGTTCGAAGAATAAAAGGAAGTTTAAGGACTCGTTATATGACGACGGAGAGGATGACGAGGATGAAGAGGATCAACTCTACAAAGAGAACTCAAGGCATGATAATCACAAAAGATCAGACCGCCGGTCTAGATACGGTAATAAGAAAACGAACGGAAACTCAGGATATAACCAACAGCAAAGCCATTTCTACAGACCACCATACCAGGGATACCAGTCTGCCTCTTACGAACAATACCCATCACAGAATTCTGGTTACGAACATCACAGTGGAATACTGCCAACTAGATCCGGAGTGAATGTAGGAGTTACAAACACTGGCCATTACCAGCAACAGTATTACCAAAATAACAGCAGCACGTACCCACCACAGAATATGATCTACAACCAGCAGGTACCTATGAGTGCATATGCTCCACCAGCACCCACACCTGTGAAACCCAGTAGAAGCGGTGTAATTAAGCGTTACGATGAGTAAATAACGAATACATATTTTATAGATCAGAATTTTGTATTGGAAGCCCAGTGCGGGCAAGTATACAATTCAACTCTCTCTTATTAGAAACGCCAACATACCAAGCACATCACCACTTGTGGAAGCTATTGTATTGATACAGAAATGGACCAAAACCTTGTTGTGATTATACATTGACTGACAAATATAAGAGATAAGCTAGTAAAAAAAAGTAAATGGTCTCTAGCGGGATCGAACCGCTGATCCCCGCGTTATTAGCACGGTGCCTTAACCAACTGGGCCAAGAGACCATTGTGATTTGTTATGTCCGGAAAAATAAAATGGTCAGTTTCATAGCATCGATAACATGAAAAAAAATATCTGAGTCTCGAGTGGTATAGGCTACAATAGTATTCCATAGCGTTTGGGAAACGGCAAGATTGGAGCTAATATTGGTGATTCCTCCCTAATATATGTGGGGCTCAGAGTGTGGTTCTATATTGCACACTAAAATCAATTTTTGTGCATTAAGGGGAACCAAAGCAGTTCATTCTCACGTACTGTTAAGAGGCTTTGAACAGTCAAGATAACGAGATCGATCTGCAGCAAGGTTTTAAGTTTGCAATAATTTCTTTTTAAGGATTTTATGAGCAAGTTTAGAATCTTTACACTCTTCTTAAGTGAGTCCCCACCTAACGTGGAAAGTCCTCCCCAGAGCAAATCCTTGTGGTTGGTGATATTCCTGTAGGTAGCACTCAAGATCACCCCATAGTGATGATGAGGGCCCTTGGAGGAGAAGATCGCAAGGGCACTTTCTCAGCGTGCAGCACTTGCAAATTGGGAAGATCAGTGTACCATCATATTCTATATAAGAGTAATACCTATTTGTACTTTCGCTACCTAATGTATTGATTAAACGTAACCGACCAACACACATGGCAAAAAGATGAACACGCCGCATATACCAAAGTATGAGCCTGGCACCACAGTGACAGTTGGATCACATAGCGTGCATATTTTGAAGTATTTGACTAGTGGTGGATATGCTCAGATCTACAGTGCACAGATCATGCCAGCAGACCAGTTTTTGGGAACCAACATGGCCGTCTTGAAGAGGGTCATTGTACCAGACAAGTCACACTTGAATACCCTCAGAGCTGAAGTGGACGCAATGAAAAGGTTAAAACATCACAAATACATTGTCTCCTATATTGATTCGCATGCGGCTAAGTCTCAGTACATGGATGGTACTTATGAGGTGTTCCTGATCATGGAATACTGCAGTCGAGGTGGACTTATTGACTTTATGAATACTAGATTACAGAACAGACTTACCGAGACAGAGATATTAACAATTCAGCTTCATATATCTCAAGGTGTGGCCGCTATGCATACTCTACAGCCTCCCTTAATCCACAGAGATATAAAGATTGAAAACGTCTTGATATCTAACGATCACAAGTATAAACTATGTGATTTTGGTTCAGTTTCAGGCTATATAAGGCCTCCAAAGACACCAGAAGAGTTAGCCTATGTGAGACACGACATAATGATGAGTACCACAGCCCAATACAGAGCACCGGAAATGTTGGACTTAACCAAAGGTTTCTCCGTGAATGACAAATCAGATATCTGGGCCCTGGGTGTATTTTTATACAAACTTTGTTATTACACTACACCATTTGAACAAACCGGAGAAGCAGGTATTCTAAACGGTGGTGTAGAATTCCCACCATACCCTCATTATAGCGATGCGGTGAAGCAGCTGATAATGTCTATGTTAGCAAAGAATCCACTACATAGACCCAACATATTCCAAATTATACAAACAGTTTCCAAACTACTGAATGTTAATTGCCCAATTCCAAATATTCATGTGCCCACAGATATCAGTATTGCTGTATCCAATAATAATACAGGAAATATGTCAATTAACGGCTACTACAAACCTATGAATCAGAACTCTGGAATTTCTACTCCACACTCTGCTGGCAAGATGTTAGCAGGATTCCAGAATGATATGCCTAAACCTAGCACAAAGTTAGGAAAGCAAGAGCTATTCAGCCGCTCAAAGACAGTACCAAATGACATAGGTGGTCTAAACGAAAGATCCGATATTTCGGCATTCTTACTAAGAAAGAAAGCAGAATTAGAGGCTACACCCAATCCTCTAGAGTCTTCAAAATATATTGATGACGATTCATCATCAACAACCTCCGAGGATAGCTTTGATGACCATGCATCATTCATATCCAAAACACAATCTGCACACAGCGTTTCGACAGTTGATAGATTCAATGCATACCTAAAAGCAAATGATAGTATCTCAGAAGAGGATAGTGATGAGTCATTCATGCCAGGTGCATCGCATTTAAATAGATTCAGAAGTGATACACAAGAAACCAGTAATAAAAGGCAAACAAAAGATGAAATTCTACTGAAGAGAAGAAGTCTACCATTCACCAATAATGAAGCCCGGAGAAACCAAAGTACTGACTCCGAATTAGATACCTTGTCCAAAGCAGAGAAGAAGGAGCAATTGAGACAGAGGATGATGAGTGCACTGAATGCATCTGAGGATGTTATAAAGAAAACTAAGTCTAGAGATGGTTCTGTTAGCAATGACAACAATTATCTGTTAAAATCGAAACTTCACGGAAGAAGAGATAATGAACAGAGGTTTTCTAGTGTCGTGGTTAACCCTCTTGACAATTCAAATAATCTTCCTACAAAGAAAACTCCACCTGTTAAGCCTCCGAAACCCGACCATCTTAAACCAAAAGTACCACCAAAGCCAGCATTTTTAAAGACATAAGAATGATTTTTTTTCTCCCTCATAAACCAGTATTAATTTTCAGTTTAGCTTATATAATAGTAATCTTCATCATATAGTTATAAAACATAATTTAACATTGCATAGTTGACATTGCATAGGAAAAACCCGTTTTCCAGTTATATAAGTACTAGGAGACTTTAATATGGCGTTAATTTAATGCCTGCGCAAATCATTCACTGTCACTCCATTCTTCGAAAGAATCTAAGATGAAATCTGTAGATTCCTCAAGTCTTTCTTCTATGATGTTATTCATTCCTTCGGCGTCACACCTTAACACACGTCCAAACTTCTTTCTAGGCTTCCTATTTTCATTGTCTCCCCAACAGCTGTGGCTATGATCTGTAAAAACTAAAGAATTCTTAAAGTACCAATCTCCCAGTGATTCGTTCACTAAGGGGACTAAAGGTTTCAATGGTTTTTTACCAATGAAACTAACAACCGATTTGACAACACTTCTTGTATCTCTGTGACCAAGTAAATGAACGATTCCTGCTGAAGCATCACCAATACCAATAAAGGCCACCTTAGTTAAAGAAGGAAAAAACTTCAGATAATTGTCCCATATATATATCAATATCTCTTGCGATGTCAACACAGCAGTATAATTTTCTTGTTCAAATAGAGATTGAGGGATATTGATATCCATAATACCATACTTTCTTTCTAATCCCCATTTAATAAATTCGGCTCCTGAATCAACAACCAGAGATGTTGATGGGTCAATTGTACCAGTAATAACATTTCTCTTGGCCCATATTTCTGGCGTATCATGTACAACAACCAAAATAGTAGTTTCATTAAATAAATTAGGTGAACAGATGACGCTATCTTGTGGAACTTCCATATTAAGGAGTGGTAGTGTTACAAATCCAAAATCTTCAGAAAGCTGATGGAATTGCTCTTGGCGAATAGCAGTCTGTAAAGGAAAACTCTTTGACATCATCGGAGCTTTGACGACATTTTCGGATGGAAGTCCTAAATTACCATATCTTTTTCCAAAACATTTCCAATACTTAGATTGTAAGCTGATAACTTTATCTATTATTTCCAAAGCTTCAGCTTTAGGTTCTCTCAGAGGATCTGGTAACTCATCTGGTGGTTCTCCTATTAATATCTTTGCTACAGAGAGGGCACTGATGGCAATTGCATCTAGGTTATAACCACCTTCCAAGACAACACATAAATTACCTCTTGCCAGAGATTTCAACATATGTGTCATATGTCCATAACAGCTAGGAGTAACGTGGCATTGGCCGATCGTATCACCATCTGCTGCATCAAAACCAGACGATATGATCACCAAATCTGGTTGGAATTCTCTTCCCATTGGCATGACTACTTGTTCAAAAGCCCACATGTATTCCGCGTCACCAACACCTCCAACTGGCCATGTAATATTACAATTAAAACCTTTACCTTTACCTTCACCTATCTGATCATACTGCCCTTGAATTGTACCTGGATAATACTTGCCCAGCTCGAATCTGTGAAGTGATATATATAAAACTCTATCATCGTCATAAAATGCCTTCTGAGTACCATTACCATGATGAACGTCCCAATCCAGAATCAGTATTCTGCGTACACTCTCAGGGTAATTTTTTAAAATGTTTTTAGCGGCCACCGCTACATTAGAGAACAAACAAAACCCACCTGCAGCTTCAGGCTCAGCATGATGACCAGGTGGTCTAACCACAGCCAGTGAGTTCTTAACCCTACCTTCCACCACAGCTTTACATGCCTCAATTGCACCTCCACATGGTAACCTCGAAGTAGCATACGAGTCGTTATTAAAATATACAGAATCTCCTTTCTCCGTTTCCTTCAGCAACTCCTCACGATTCATCTTTTCCGTCTTTTCTATAAATTCCAAGTGCTCCTTCGAGTGCACTTCTAGGATCTCTTCAGCTGTAGCTGCTCTAATAGGTATCTTCAACATTAAATCACCAATATCGTTAACACCGCTAAGGGTAGGATCATTTATCAACCCATTCTCCGCCAGAATTTTGTAAATACGGTATATTCTCCTGGGATCCTCTGGATGTGGATCAATGTACTCGAAATATGAAGTGAAGATTTTCGCATGGTAACGCATCCTCACGTCATAACATATACCAGTCTTCAATGGAGTATAATGTATTTGAGCCTTGCGGGTAGGCACAATCACTGGCCTTTTAACATCCTGACTTGCAACATCATCCTCTAACTTACGCTTTGATTCCCCAGGCTCCTGCTTCAATTCAACACCCATTGTTGATATTCCTGTTGATAACACTTATCTTGGCCTCCAGCAACAGTGAACGCTCGCAGAAAAAACTCACCAGATAATCACTAACCCAATTGCAACAATAATTTAGCGCTAGCCAACGTAACAAGCTCAGTTTCTAGATATATATTGACCGATTTGAACTTTAACCTTTTTCATTGTTGATCATTCGAACGCTTGCTGATTTCCAGTTTTTTCAGGTTTTCAGCTGAAAAATTTTGAAAAAAAAAAAAATTTGCGATGAGCTCATCGCAAAGGCATAAAGAATGGTAGTTATCAGAATAGCATTTGATCATTATTAGAGCTTGATATTGGCATTCTAACATTTGAAGAACAACAAGCAGAGCACAATGTCTACACAGCTACCACCGCCATCGAAGAAGCAGAAGAAGGAGGCTCAGAATGCCAGAGAAGTGGTAGGGTTGGTCCCCGAGGATGTTCCTCATGTATCTATTAAATTTAAAGCGGAAGACACTGGTGAGTTTGTTGGAGGTACTCTACGTGTCCCAGGTGGTATTACTGAGAAGCAGCTAGAGGAACTATTGAATCAGTTGAATGGTAATGGTGAAGATCCGGTACCGTACACTTTCAGTTGTACTGTCAAGAACACTAAGAATGCAGTTACTACTACGCATACTGTTGATATTGTTGATAACATATACAGTTCGCTGTTGAAGCCCGGTCATAACAGTACGGAAGATATAATAACTTTGGATTTCCAGCCTAGGGCTGTTTTCAAGGTGAAGCCCATCACTCGTAGTTCATCAGCCATTGCGGGCCACGGTGCAACTATTCTGTGTTCTGCTTTTGCTCCACATACAAGCTCAAGAGTTGTCACAGGTGGTGGTGATAACACCGCCAGAATATGGGACTGTGATACACAAACTCCAAAGGTCACCCTCAATGGACACAGAAACTGGGTTCTATGTGTATCGTGGTCCGCGGACGGTGAAGTTATAGCTACTGGATCCATGGACAACACTATAAGATTATGGGATGCTGAGAGTGGTAAGCCATTAGGTGATGCATTGAGAGGGCATTCTAAATGGATTACTTCTTTGACCTGGGAACCTATTCACTTGGTTGAGCCAGGCTCTAAGCCTAGACTGGCATCTGCTTCGAAGGATGGTACCATCAGAATTTGGGACTCAAGCAGGAGAGTTTGTTTGATGACACTGGGTGGTCACACAAACTCGGTATCCTGTGTGAAATGGGGTGGTGAAGGTATATTATACAGTGGTTCGCACGACAAGACCGTCAGGGCTTGGGATATGAAGCAGAACGGTAAATGTATCAATATTCTCAAATCACACGCACATTGGGTAAATCACTTATCTCTATCCACAGATTATGCGCTACGTGTAGGTGCATTCGACTACACTGGAGTAAAACCTGCCAATGCAAAGGAGGCTAGAGACAAAGCACTACAGAACTACGAGAAAGTCGCCAGGAAGAACGGCAAGCATGAAGAGCTGATGGTCACAGCAAGTGACGATTTCACCATGTTCTTGTGGAACCCATTGAAGGGCACAAAACCAATCTCCAGAATGACAGGACACCAGAAACTGGTAAACCATGTAGCATTCAGCCCCGATGGGAAGTACATTGTCTCAGCATCGTTCGATAACTCCATAAAGCTGTGGGATGGTAAAGAGGGTACTTTCCTATCCACGTTCAGAGGCCATGTAGCCAGTGTTTACCAAGTAGCATGGTCCTCTGACTGCAGACTGCTAGTTTCTTGCTCTAAGGATACTACTTTAAAAGTCTGGGATGTCAAGACCAGAAAGCTGTCTGTGGACTTGCCAGGCCACCAGGACGAAGTCTACACCGTCGACTGGAGTGTCGATGGTAAGCGTGTATGCAGCGGAGGTAAGGACAAGATGATGAGACTGTGGACACATTGAGCTCATATATACGAATAGCCTATAGATATCCCTTGCCATATAGCAAACACAAATACAAATACCAAGTAAACCTCTATGCATTATATCGTACTAATCTCTATAATTATCACTATCCACGCCATAGTTTAGATGGCTTTTCCTTCGAAGCACTTGAACATCAGCTGGAAGGGCCCTGTAGGATACTAGCAATAGCCACATCTCATGCTGGAGGATATAAATGGCTTATTGTAGTTTGGAGGTCTTAGAGTTCGTGGTCAGGATAGCCACTGTCGAGGAATAGAGTCTGGTATAGGTATGTTGTCGCGTGTGGCCCGGAGGAACGGTGTATTTGTGAGGTTTCAGTCGAGTGCGGTCTTCCCATCAGTTAGCGAAGTGCGTAACGATGAGCTGGTTGGGCATGGCAGTTATACTAGCAAGAGTTATTTTGTGGAGAGGAGTCGAGTAGGCAATCTTCCCGTTTATTCTGACTATCGTGGTGGCGGTAACAAAGTGGTCACTGAGATACGCAGAATTAGAGGTAACGCAGTGCAATTGAAGAAGGACTTGCAAGCGGTGCTGCCACATATCCCTGAGAAGGATTGGCGTGTGATCTCGCAATCTAATAAGATAGAGATCAAAGGTAACTACATCTCCGAACTGAAGAGTGTGCTGTCAGAAACATTCTGAAAGATACAATATTCCCAAGTGAATTAATATTCAAGTGCGTCACGAAGCATATAACTCACCAAATTGTAATTAGGACTAGTAATAATATTGGCAAAAATAGTCTAATAATGTTGCGCTCTGTTTTTTACATCTACATGTACATAGAAACTGATGACCTTCCATCGAATCATTTCAAATAATCATATTATATTTTCATATATAAAAAAAACAAGATTTTATACAAAGTTATTCATGAACTAAGCCTTAGTTTCTGGGACGGATCTCCACTGCTTCAATGACACGATATTAGTTCTCTTCAAGAATTCAGCTCTGTGCTTGAATACATAGAAGCAAACAGCCAAAGAGACTAGGATAAAGAAGACCTTGAATAATGGGAATCCAGAGTGTCTGACATAACCGTTGTACAAGGCATTTGCTGGCATTTTCTTTGGAATAGCAGCAGTTTCCTCAGCCTTGAAATATCTGGCAATTGAAACACCCTTGGTCTTGTCACCATTGTTATACTCTTCCAATCTCTTCAGCCATTTAGCGTGCAACTCATCTGGCTTGGCGAGACGCAAGTCTTCCTTGACCATGTACTTCAAGATCATGTCCTTGGTGGAAGAGACTTCGGCGTGTTGAACTTCATTCAAGATGACATCTAGACCAGAGACAACTTGGCCGAAAATACTGTATCTGCCGTCTAGTTCGGTATCAGGCTTGGGGTTGGTAGAGATAAAGAATTGAGACTCTTGCTTACCTTGACCGTGGTTCCACATAGCAATTCTACCTGGTCTGTCAAACTTCAAGTCAAAGTTTTCCTCAGGCCATTTGTCACCATAGATAGAGTATGGTGAGATACCAGGCAAGATTTCACCACCAAGAATGTACTTATTTGGAAGAACATTGGTGAACTTAGTACCTGGATATCTCAAGGTCATGACACCACTACCACGACCTTCAATAACAGCTTTAATACCTCTAATCAAGGTAATAAAGTTGTCTCTGGCCTTAGGGCACACAGTACCGTACACGTCAATACTGAAGTCCACTTCTTTCTTGACATCGCTACCCTTTGGGAAATAGCTAATGGTCATGGAAATACGGTTGGTAGCAGGTGGGTCTGGCGCATACATTGATCTCAAATCCACATCAGCACTGTCGGCCAATGTGGATTGCATGCTAAATAGCATGGTGAATAAAAACAACAAAATATTGGCAAGCATCCTTATAGTATTGAAAACAATTCCACGTTTGGCCTATCTTTCGAACTGGAGGTGAATTGATATTAACAGTTGCAGCAGCTTTTGAAAAGGGAAGATGGCGTTATGTGTGTACTTGCAATTGGTCGTTATTTGGTTTAACTTACAGTAAGAACAAGTTTCTCAGAAATGCTCTCTTTATTTTTTATATAATGCAGAATGGCGAAATGTTGTACAAAAGATTAGTTATTTGCAAATCATTTACAGAATATAAAAAGTAGCAAAGAAAACCCAGGACGACAGTAACTAAGAAGGGCAAAAGACTGAGTTCTTTGGGAGACTTGAAACGCAATTCTTCTGCGAAGGGGTTCTTCCTCCTTTGGGTTTGGGAAAGGGATTCGCAAGAGAGCTTTGAAGGAAGCAACCTGCAAGTGTTGCCTTAGGTTGGGAGAAGACAAACGATGCAAGAGTTGTGAGAGGGCAACACTGAGGAGCAGCAATAATGGGAAAAACTCAGCTGACAAAAGGACATTTCTCATGAATAAGTACGCGATTTTTCAAAGTGAAGAAAACAATTCGTTAAGATGAATGGATATCGTGTACTGCAATAACATTATTTTGATGACTCCTCACATGACGGCATGAATGATATGTCAATGGTGATTGAAGGAAGATGCATGACATGACTATATCGACGCCGGTAGTCATACATCTCTCTCGCTCTCATTGTCGCTATGCAAGTTGTTTTCAGTGGTAAAAATTATTGCTAATGTGGCCATATTTTGTAGTTTATCCTTATATTATTGGCAACAGTTTATATCACACACCGTAATCTGTACATATTCCCAGCCAGTTTCTTCCTATGCATGTTTTTTCTGGTGCATCTGTAGAGGTCAAGGTCTCAGATTCTGAATGAGAGGATGTTAATTGTGAAGAAGATGCAATAGAGCTTGATGATTCCTCCCTTCTGTTCCTCCGTTTGTTAACAAACTTCCAATTGTAGCAATCTATACAAGTAGGAGCTCTCTGACACTTTGCTGGTCTGCCATATTCCAAGATAACCTCATCTATAACTCTATGGATTCTATGATTCAACAGGTTCACTCTCCAGCCTTTGTCGTTTACAACATCGTACATGCAGTATTGGCCAGAGTGGCATGCAGTTTCCATCGCATATCCACCGATGGAACAAGAAGAGCTGGCCCCATTACAAGTTCCCATGAAAATGGGATCGGCATTGTGTCCAAAATGCCATATAGCCTCCTCATAGTCTGGTAGTCCCGGTGGTAAAGGCAGGTGTAATCTCTTTGCTGGTAATAACTCACCCGGTGCCTCAAAGGTCACTGCAGGGACACCATATGTCCTTCCCAGAAGTGCGGCCAGCGCACCACCAAGAGAGTGGCCTGTCAGCCAAATTACCGAATCTGGATACATCTCAGTAACTTGTTTATAAAGCTTTAGTGTTGCCGCATAGTATCTATCTTTCCTCTTCAGCTCAGCCTCCACACAGTTCTCATCACATGTATACGATTTCATGTAACAATCGCAAACAGTTGTCCATAGATAGCTAATCCTTGCACAACAACATGAGAATAGTAGATTATCGTTGATTTTATCGTTAGTGATGGTATCTTCTTCACCAGAACCGAACAGCCCCTGTGAACTTGTACCCTTTATTGCTATAACCACAACTTTTGTAATTTTATTAACAAATATGTGCCCTCGCAGTCCGTCCTTGTCCCATCCGAACTTCTCCTCGCCAGTGTGGCCCCAGGAAGATGATAAGTTCCGCCAATCACCGGTATACGGTGTTCTCACATACGCATTTGAAGACATTAGCGCCAGCGCCAACACGGTGTTTCTATTGCGCACATCGGGCACCTGTATCTTTGCCGTTTCCCACTCTAGCTCAATGGTGCGCGCCAATTCGGGGTTCTCTAAGCTAAAATCGATGTACTTCTCCATCGATACGGGATCTCGATCTTGCAACCTCTGAATATCCATGCTTCGGGACCGTAGATCAAACACATGGCCAAACGGCCTCGCACCAGTCTTAGCCCACCAACTCTCGACAAACTCAGAACCTGACTCCATACTAACATACTCGTCCGCACTCACACGCATCTCCTCGCTAACATCTACACAACTGCTTACTACATCCTCAGGATCATACGCCCAGATGTGCTCTAACCGGAACCCATTGCCACTGCTATCACTAAGGCCATCACCATTGCTACCGTCACCGCGTGAAGAATCCCGGCTCCTGTGCCATACAAACAGCACTGCTACAGCTACTATAACCTTCAAAAGCATCGTAACCTGACGCCCTAGCATGGACTCATATGTGGCTCTGATAAACGCCCAGCAAGAGAGGAATGCCCTTTTTATGATATTGCACAAACTGAAATTCTAGAGATTTCCCGTGATAATAAATGGTTCATCGGAGATTCGAATGGCCATCCAGTTTGCGTATGGAGTGATACTTTGTTCCTCTTGGCTTCGATGTGAATTGGGCAAAGTGAATAGGACTAATAGTAATGAAATAAGCATATTGATAGTTGTTTGATTGGGCGTGTGGATTTCTAGGATGTGTCACCGGCAGGTGAATTAAGTACAATTGGTTGTGGCTTACTGCTAGCTTTTTTTTTTTTTACTCCATTCTGGTGTTTCTGTCGAGATACGAGTGCCAAGCACAAAGGAAGCACAAAAGATGGTGTTTGATAGCGAGTATGATCTCGGGTATCCTGTATATGGGGCCCAGTTTTTGAGTGATGGGATGCTGTTGGTTGCCGGTGGTGGTGGTGTTGGGGTTATGATCCCGAACAAACTGACTGCGCTGCGTGTGAACTTCGAGAAGAAGAAAGTGCTGAAACGGTACAGGGAGATCACATTAGACTCCCAGGATGACTCGCCTTCTAACCTTGGTGTCGCACAGAACATGATCCTGATGGGCTGTAACGAAGGATATGATAAGATCAGCTCTACAGGGGAGAATCACCACATTCGGAAGTTTGTATTTGAGAATGATCATTTGAAGTTTATCGGGGCCATTGACTTCGATGGCTCTACGGATCCCGAAGTATACACAAAACTAATTTGCATGTCAAAGGACGGCACTATTGCTGCAATTGCGTCTTCAAAGCTGCCAACTGTGATTCGGATCATCGACCCGATCGATCTGACTGAAAAGTATGAGATCGAGACCGGTAGAGATGTCAGGGACATTCACTTCTCCCCAGATGGGAAACTCCTTGTCTATATCACAGCTACGTCACTAGAAGTAGTTTCTGTTGTCACTGGCAGGTTTCTGTTCAGAAAGACCGATTTCAATAAAGCCACTGACCTGGCGCGTGTCAAATTTATTAACGATGACGATTTTGTCTTGGCTTCGGGATTTAAAGACAAGGCCGGTATCGCACTAACGACATTCAGAATTCGGAACACAAATCCAACTATACTATCCTCTAAGAAGGTTTTCAAGGACTATAAGAAGATTACGGCGATGGATGTGGATCCAAAGGGACAATTGATAGCATTGACTACAGATGATAATTCCTTAGCTTTATTGTCAGTCAAAAAACTCAATGTTATCAAATTGTTTAAGCAAGTACATAAGGACACGATCACTAGAGTGACTGTTTCTCCTGGGGGTCAATACGTTGCAACTGGGTCTACAGATAAGACTGTTCATATATTTAAAATCTCCCCTGACGCAATGGGCGGCTCCAACTTATGGAAATCACTATTACGCTTTTTATTTAATGTGATGAAGCTCGCAGTGGTGGTTATCTGGGCGCATCTATTTTATAAATATGATCTACACCACAAATTATACGATGTTACCAAGGTTCAGTTGGAAAAGAGATCAATTGAATTTCCATCGTTCTTGGATGGCATTCTCGGTACTACTACCACTAGATCAACTATTATTGAGGGCGATATTGTAAGTGTTGTAACTGATACAGCACCAGCCTTGACGTCATCTGTCTTCAGCGAGGATAATAAGGAATACGCCAAAGTAGAAGAAACTACACCTAGTAATAGCTGGAGTTCTGTTTCTGAAAGTTATTGGCCTTCTGAGGTTTCCAATGATATTGAAAGTGTGCAAGAAAATTTTGATGATATAGAGAATAAAATCCTAGAAAATGAGGATGTGGTAATGAAAAATGATGCGATAGAGACTGAAGATGAAAGTGTTGGTTTTGACATAGATGATACAATTAAGCCAATTGCACCTATTGACATAGATTTGGAACTAGATGATCCACTAGCTTCAACCTCTGTTGATACTTCAGAGGTTTTGTCCAGTCAGGTCCCAGTTCAATTGGAGACCCTTTCTGGGCAAAGTGAAATTATTGATGATAAGCCCGAACACCTAGATGAAGAAGTGAGCGAGGGATTTCTAGGTGATCATTCGAAGGCGAACCTCGAAACGGAAATTGAAAATGCAAGCACTTCTATCAGCATTGAGGAAAGTACTAATAGCCATAGCACTTTTATTGAGTCAAGCTCGTCTTTAGAAGAAGGCAGAAACACAACAAGCGAGAGCTCTAGGGAAATTAGTAGCGAAACCTCTATAATCAAAGAAGATATGCTCTACCCAACTGAAAATGTTTCTGAGCAAAGCGCCACTGATAAAGTTAACAAGAATCAAAGTATTGACAAGATTGATGTATCTTCAAGTTCTTCAATCCCAACATCTTCTGAAGGGTCCTCTAATAGCATTGTGGGAGATGAAGCTCAAATGCATATAAGTTCCCTTTCTAGTATAGAAACAGAATTATCGAGCTCATCTATTATGATCAATGAAGAAAGTACCATTAGAAATGCTGATTCGGTAGTCGATGAGAATCATAGTGAAAGTAAGTTGCCAACCGAAGCAAAAACAAGCATTGTTGGGTCTATCGACAACGAAAATATTGATTCCACAGAGCTGAACAATTTGGAAGAAGCTGTAAAGACATCATCTAATGAATCATCACTGAGTCAAGTAACTGAAGAATTAGTAAAGAATAATGAAAGAGTCTCCAATCAGTCACTGTCAACTGTATCAACTGAGCACACTGAAATGAAGGAGTCCTCAAATTTGACAGAAAAGAAACCTGAAAGCAACTCACCAGAGTCTAATTTGTCAGAATCCAGCTTACAAACACATGATTTCTCTCAAATCAGTGATACCGAGAGGAATATTGTCAGTAGTAGCGCATTTGTTACTGATCTCCCATCCGAAGAGGCTAGTGTTAATCCTGGTAATACTGAGGGGACTATCGTAAACGCTTCTCTTGTTGACTCTCAATCGAGTAATTCAAGTGTTAAGACAGTCGAAACTAATGTATCTCAGGATGAACAAACTTCACAAAATGAAACTCTATCTGTTGGAGCAGCAACAATAGATGTTATTCAGGGATCATATACATCTGTTTCCGATTCTCTCGACGGTATGAACAATGAAGAAGTGGGCAATAAAGTACATATTGAAGACGTATCGAATACCCTTGAGATAGACTCATCTGCATCTGCGTTATCTGAGCAGGGTGATAATCAATTTTCAGATTCAACCCCTGAGGTCGTTAATGTTATAAATGAATTCACTACAACACCAGAAAACGAGACTTCTTCTCCCTTAGCTTCTTCTTCGACAACGTTTATGACCGAATCACCATCTCCTATTGCTGTGGCTAATGAAGTAATTGAAAATATTCAACAGGGTGAGCAAGTTGCCCAGCAAATGGAAGATACTAACTCTGGTTCAAGTAATTTTCAGGATACACAACATAATGTGATAAACGATGAATTGTAGATTCTCGCATAATGAATTGACTACAGTGGAATGTAACTACAACAGTTATTTGTTTTGTGAAATATATGGATATTTGTAAATTACCTTCTGTATTTCATTTATGCACTTGTTCTATAGGTCAATAAATAGAGAATTATATGATAATTGTATAGTATTTTATGTTGCAGATAGCTCTGTTTGAGTTGAGCTTTCTCTGGGAGATTGTGATGTCATTAAGGTTTCGTTCTCAGTCTTTCTCCTTGTCTTTTTTGCATCACATAGCAATCTGTTAAAGGAGTTTTTGTGTAGCAGCATCCATCCTTTCTTATCAAATGAGTCTTTCTTAAAATCTTTCAAGAGTTTTTCGTATTCCTTTCCTTTATTTTTACTGTTCATTTTCATTAATTGTGATATAGTATTTGTTCCCCCGTTGCTACTGTTATTGTTACCATTGTGACTGGCGTCCCAGCTAATAAGTTGCCTTCGTAATTCGGATTCAGAAACTGGATTGATGGAGTCTATGAAATTGCTATTCCATAGCATTTCGTAATAGTTATATCTAGCTACCATGTTGGCTCTAGTTCCACTAACTGGTAAAGACAATGATGCTAATTTCTGTTTTAGCTGACTCGTCGTCATTTTGGCAAAATTAAGCTTCGGCAGCCTTTGTTGAGTAGATGTATTTGTAGAGTTTAAGTATCTTTTTACATGCGAAACAGACTCACTGGGTTTTGGCGACAATCTTGATTGTTTAATTGGTGGTGAACTTGTTGGTGGTTTGGTCAAACACTCATCTAAATGTGTTCTCTCTAAATAACGTATGGGGAACAGCTGTGAGCATATTGGGCATGGTGCCTTCTCTTCTGTTTTAGCTTTTCTAGTTGTGAACATGTCGCTGATTTTTGCAGCTTTGGTCGGTCTACTCCCATTCAAAATAGTTCTGGCAGTTCTCTTTGTACCAGTAATTTGTATCTCATTATCCTCATCTATGATATCACTAGTATCATTAACAGTTATATGATTACTATTTTCATTAACGTCGTCATCTATTTGTAACAAAGACGGTTCTTTATCAGAGACAACCTCTATAACAGAATTATCCTGATTGGTCTCTAAACTGTTTAGTTCATCTAACAGTCGCTGTCTGGCTGCCTTGTAGGTCTCTGTTATTTCATTCACCAAATATTCGCTCCTTAGCATTGATTCTCGTAACTCATGCAGGCATAACGGGCACTTTGGTTCATTACTGAGGTAACCCCGAATGCAGAGTGAGCAGAAGGTATGCCCACATGGAGTTAACACTGGGTTCTTGAGGAAATCCTTGCAAATGTGGCAGCGAAGAAGATCATCAAGCTCTTGCAGCTGCGGCACTTTACTCTTCTTGAAGTCAGCAGCACTAGTTAGCACATCCATGACCAGCACAGTTCCAAAAGATTATGTATACTAGCTATTCCTTTCTTGGGATCAATAACATTGAGTCTCCCACTAGTAATAAATTACAGCTCATCGACTTTTATTATATGTTTTTTGTCAAATTAATGATTTTTGTCACTTTTCGGTGGTTAAAGGCCAGTGATAATATGCATAGACATCACCGATAAAAGAAGTATAATGACTTTACAGTTTTATCGGGCTGGATAATCCTACAGCATTAAGAAAGCATAAAAGAACAAGAATTCTTTTCAACTCTAATCCTAGCCGCGTTATTGTTGTTAACCTCGCTTCAATAGAATATATATATTGAAGCAAGTATTATAATATAAAAGTTAAAAAATGAAGTAGAAAATTAATTAAACCCAATATCCTGTTAATCCTGTCCTTGGATAAATAATATAAAAAAGTAAAAATTATAGAAAAAAATGTTCAAAGTACAAAAATTGATACGCGTCCACTAGTCATCAACAAGTGGAGGCACCTTCTTATCATAACCAGCTGATAAGTTTGTCATGGCAGTTTCCTATCATAAGAAAAAAAAGAATATTTTAATGATAATGACCTTATTAAGCAGTTTCGTAAATTGAATTAAGAGGCAGTTCTCATTTAGAGCCATCGTTGCTTTCATCTTTCTTGTCCTGAGCATTCGATGAAGTTGACCCAGCTCTTTTCAAAACGGAAAAGATATCCACACCAAATAAACCACTTGATGGGAACTTTGTGGCCTTGTGGAACCCAGGTATCTGTTGTGACCTTGGTGACAAATTATTGTGTTTCGTGTCACATGGGGTAGCTGAGAACTTCAACGGTGTACCCATGGCTCTAAACATTGGGGAAAGATAGGTATCCTCGAACAAATGAGAAGGTGTTTGCAACTTGCGTAGTATAGAATTGCTATCCTTTGGTGTCTCCGTGAACCTAGCCGGTGTCTTTACATTAGTTATGCTATTGACTTCTGGTGTCTTTAGCACATTTACTTGAATCGGCGGTAGCTTTAGATGCGTAGTATCCTCAGAGTACCTATTCACATATGGGGTAGTAATCTGTGGTAAAGTGGTTGGAGAAGAAGACATGGGTACCGGCCCAAGAAGCGTGCTAGGTTCGTGTCTTGCGTGAGAAGGGGAGTCAGTGTCAAAACTTGAGTTAAACGAGCACATGTACCTTCTCATGTTAGGTGGAGAGTTTAAAGGATTCAAGGTCGTAATGGGATCTTGAATATCACCTATAGTTGGCAACCTTTCGGTCTTGCTCTTACTTAATGGAGTTGCTATCTCTGGCAATTCAGTCTTTTTCATAGGATATGGTGAATCCAGTAAGTTGTGATCGTTCTGCCTTATTACCATGCCAAAATTGAATACTTCCTCCTTCCCTTGTGATATGCTGCCATCCTTGGGCTTGTCTTCTGGAGGTGACACTTTTATCGAAAAAGTCGAATTTAGGTCTGTGAAAGAGCTGTCAGCGTTTGGTGTAGAGCTTATGCTACTTGATTCACTAGCTGATGTTTGAGCGTTAGATGTGTTCTTCTTTTCGTTAGTGCTTTCGCGGTTCAGATAAGTTGGTTTTTCGTTGTCAAATTCTTCTAGCATAGCGGGATCAATGTCGAAGTACTTTTCAATCGTCTGTACTTGTTTGCGTAAGTTTTCGTAATCTCCATAGTCACCTTTGAAAAATTTCGACTCTGATCCCACTTTCACCTGCCAGAAATGTCCTTTACCATCGCTCGACTTCTCAGTCTTGGTGAAAGCGCTGTTCAGAGACAGGTTGTGTCTGATCGAGTTCTGCCAGCTGGCGTCTTTTGGTCTATAATATGGGAAGTGCACTGATATCCAGCAGTATATCTGCGACAGTGTGAGCTTACCCTCAGGCGACTGCAAAATGGCGAGACATATCAGCACCGCGTAGGAGTACTGCGGCTTGGAGTTCTTGTCACCGGATTCTTTACGCTTGGCCAGGGACTCGAACAGTTCTTCCAGAGTCAAAGTACCATTAGACCGCGCACTGCCAACAGTCTTCTGCCTCTTCGCCTTCGTTGTAGTTATAGGCGACGACCGTGCCGGCGACAGCGGCCTACTATCACTAGAGTCACCCATGGGCGGGTTCTTCACCAGCCGCGACTTCGCAGGAGTCGACTTAGGTGGCGTGATGAGCGCCTCGTCCATCGCCCTCTTCTTCATATTTGACGTGTCAATGAATATGTTCGCGGGCGACGTACTGTGCAAATTGTACATGCTAATAAACTCAGGTTCCATCTATCAAACGTCGTCTAAAAAAGTTTTGCTCCTATTGTATAAGTGTTTCCTCTGTGTCTTGTAGTTATTCTCTCCGTGTAGTCCGTATTATTCAATCCTCCCTACCACTTAGCGGTATCGTTCTATGGTGTTGCGGTGTGCTAAAGAATGCGGGAAAAGGGTAATGAACATGCCACTTATAAATAAGACAATCGAAAGGGATTTGCTTAAAAAATTTTCTCCTCTATTAGACCTCTTTTGCTTTTTTTTTACTTCTAATTATTAAGGATGATTGAGCTGCCTCGCATGGCACAAATTCCTTGCACAAGAGAACACGTATTACTCAGGAGTCAGCCATCCACACGCGACTGTATCCCAATCGCCAATAACCCAGTGAGCCACTATCCCAAGAACCAGTGTCCTGTGCCAGGACTGTCCCCCCACTCCCATCCAGGGCACTTTACCCAAGGAGCTATAACCCAACAGCCCAATCGCTTTTCGCGTCACAAAACACTTTTATGTCCCAAATAGGAAATACCGTCCTGCCCGAAACGCGAAAAAATCTTTTTTTGGCGGAAAAGCCGCGACTTTCGTGTTTTCGTTCATGGTTATTATATCACATGACTTATACAAACCTGCTTCTCACTTCACTTCCTTCTCCCCCCCCCCCGTCACCCAGACGTCTCACACGTCCCACAAAAGTATATGGCAAAGCTGTACAGCTCCTAGGTACAAGTCCGCATGTATGTGTGGTTGGCAAAAAGCTGTATACAGCTTTTTGCAAAGGTTCGTGATGACTCATAGTGTCTTCCATTGTTCCGGGCCACTGCGAATGCGAATGCGAATGCGGATTCGTATTCGGATGCAGATGCAGAGGAGAAATGGAGACGAAGTGTCATATCCATAAACAAACTGTCCTTCTATACTGTTGACTTCAAGCAGGTACGGTCTTGATTTCAGCCAATTTTTTTTTGCATTACTTCTTAACTACTCCATCATTATTATTTTCAGTTAGTTTCATTGTTACAAACATTAAATATGGGCGCAAATAGCATTGGCAATATCCCAAAATTACCCATTAAATTTTCTATGGGCCTAAATTTCAATACAGCAACTCTTTATCTTGTATAATTCTGTGCATGTCGTCAGTCTGTGCTGGCGCAGCCGTGGCAGCCGCAATTCACACACTCCTTGAAGCTGACCGGGACGCCTTTCTTCTCGGCCTCGGCCTCGAGCTGCAGCCTGGGCACACGGCAGATGCAGGTGCTCCCGTGGTTTGTCTCGCTCTGCTGTATACACTGCAGGCAGCACAGCTTCTCGTAGCCGCGCTTCCGCCACTTCGCAATCAGCCGCCGGTCGGCTACCTTCTTCTTCAGCAGCCACTCGTAGAGCTCCCGCGAGATCGCACGCCGCTTGTAGTACATGGTGTACACATACCGCGACCGCTCGCTGTGGATCTGCACTATCCGCCACAGATCTTCCTTGCCTTGGCCCTTGCCTAGGCTCTTGCTCTTGTCCTTACCGATCTCCTTCAGCCGCCGCTCAAACTCTGCAAGAACAGGCTCGACCCGCTCATACCCTTTCACCTTCATGGCCTGTTTGCTAGTATTTGTCACAAGAGCTGCAACTACAACTACAACTACAAGTGCAACTGCAACTTCCACTACAATTATATAAGCTCTTCTTACGTTTGCAACCCGGTAACGGTCATCGCTCGCTGGGAAGAAAAAATTTTGAAAAAAAATTGGCTGGAAAAGTATATAAGAGCAATAGTGGTCGGATCAGCGGTTCCTGGAGCTGGTTTGGATTGCTAGGACACTGGTTAAGACTAGCAGCAGAAGATGAGTGACGAGAAGAAAGGTCTGGTGTTAGAGAACACCGGGCGTAGAGACGCGCTAATTGCGATTGAGAAGAAGTACCAGCAAGTTTGGGCGGAGGAGCACCAGTTCGAGCTGGATGCGCCCTCGATTGACGACGAGCCTATCACTATGAGCACTGAGGAGCTGCACAAGAAGTACCCCAAGTTCATGAGCTCCATGGCGTACCCATACATGAACGGTGTGTTGCACGCGGGCCACTGTTTCACCTTGTCCAAGGTTGAGTTCTCCATTGGTTTCGAGCGTATGAACGGTAAGCGTGCGCTTTTCCCATTGGGTTTCCACTGTACCGGTATGCCTATTCTTGCGTGTGCTGACAAGCTGAAGCGTGAGGCCGAGATGTTCGGTACTGACTTCAGCAAAGCGCCAGCTGAGGACGAAGAGGAGCCACAGGTCGAGGAAAAGAAGGCTGAGTCCGAGGACGTCACTAAGTTCAAGGCCAAGAAGTCCAAGGCCGCTGCCAAGAAGGGCCGTGGTAAGTACCAGTTCGAGATCATGTTGCAATTGGGTATCCCAAGAGACGAGGTCTACAAGTTCGCTGATGCCAGCTACTGGTTGACTTACTTCCCACCTCTGTGTCAAAGAGACTGTAGTTCCTTAGGTTCTCGTATTGACTGGAGACGTTCTTACATCACCACCGATGAAAACCCATACTACGACGCCTTTATCAGATGGCAAATGAACAAACTGAAAGCCCTAGGTAAGATCAAGTTCGGTGAGCGTTACACTATCTACTCCGTCAAGGATGGCCAACCATGTATGGACCACGATAGACAATCCGGTGAAGGTGTCACTCCACAGGAATACGTCGGCATCAAAATCGAAGCCACCGAGTTCGCTCCAGAGGCCAAGAAGTTGATCGACGAGAAAGACAAGATTGACAAGAGCAAGAAGATCTACTTTGTCGCTGCCACTCTAAGACCAGAAACCATGTACGGTCAAACATGTTGTTTCGTCTCTCCAAAGATTGACTACGGTATCTTCGATGCTGGTGACTCTTACTACATCACCACTGAGCGTGCTTTCAAGAACATGTCCTACCAAAAATTGACTCCAGTTAGAGGTGAATACTCACCAGTTGCTGTCATCAACGGTAAGGCCTTCATTGGTACCAAGATTCACGCTCCATTGACCCCATACAAGGAATTAAGAATCTTACCAATGGAAACTGTCATCGCCACCAAGGGTACCGGTGTGGTGACTTGTGTTCCAACAAACTCCCCAGATGATTACATGACCGTCAAGGATTTGATTAAGAAATCCGAATACTACGGTATCGACCCAACTTGGATCGACATGGAATTAATCCCTGTTATTAAGACTGACAAGTACGGTGATTTGACCGCTAAGGCACTATGTGAAGAGCTGAAAATCCAATCTCCAAATGACACTACCAAGCTTGCAGAAGCCAAGAAGATTGCTTACAAGGAGGATTACTACAGCGGTGTTATGATCTACGGTGACTACAAGGGTGAGAAGGTCGAAATTGCAAAGGCTAAGGTTAAGGCTGACATGATTGCCAAGGGTGAAGCTTTTGTTTACAACGAACCAGAAGGTTTGGTCATGTCTCGTTCCGGTGACGAATGTATTGTTTCTTTAGAGGACCAATGGTACTTGGATTATGGTGAGGAAGAATGGAGAAAGCAAGCTGAAGAATGTTTGAGTCAAATGGAAGTCTTCGCTCCAGAAGTCAACCACGCCTTTAAGGGTGTCCTTGGTTGGTTAAGAAACTGGGCCGTCAGTCGTACCTATGGTCTAGGTACTAAGCTACCATGGGACGATAAGTACTTGGTTGAATCTTTGTCTGACTCCACTATTTACCAAGCTTTCTATACCGTTGCCCACTTGTTGTTCAAAGATTACTATGGTAAGGAAATTGGTCCATTGAACATCAAGCCTGAACAAATGACCGACGATGTTTTCGATTACATTTTTCAACACGTTGATGATGTCAAGTCTGATATTCCATTGAGATCTTTGCAAATCTTAAGAAGAGAATTTGAGTACTTCTATCCATTAGATGTCTCTATCTCCGGTAAGGATTTGATTCCAAACCATTTGACATTCTTTATCTACACACATGTTGCTTTGTTCCCTAAGAAGTTCTGGCCTAAGGGTATCAGAGCTAACGGTCACTTAATGTTGAACAACGCTAAGATGTCCAAGTCTACCGGTAACTTTATGACCTTGGAACAAATTGTTGAGAAGTTCGGTGCTGATGCATCCCGTATTGCTTTGGCCGATGCTGGTGACACTGTTGAAGATGCTAACTTGGACGAATCCAATGCCAATGCAGCTATTTTGAGATTGTTTAACCTAAAGGAATGGTCTGAGGAAATCGTCAAGGACATTGACACTCTAAGATCTGGTGAAATTACTGAGATCTTTGATGTTGCTTTCGAGCACGAAATGAACTCTTTAATTGAAGAGACTTACAAGCAATACGAATTGACCAACTACAAGAACGCCTTGAAGACTGGTCTATTTGACTTCCAAACAGCTAGAGATTACTACCGTGAAGCTACTGGTACCATGCACAAAGACTTGGTTCTACGTTACATAGAAACTCAAGCTTTGATGTTGGCTCCAATTGCTCCTCATTTTGCCGAATATGTCTACCGTGATGTCCTTGGTAAGAAGGGTTCTGTGCAGACTGCCAACTTCCCTCGTGCTTCTAAGCCAATTGACAGATCCATTCTAGCTGGTTTGGAATATGTCAGAGCTTTACAAAGAAGCATCAGAGAAGCTGAAGGTCAAGCCTTGAAGAAGAAGAAGGGTAAGGGTGCTGAAGTTGACCAATCTAAGCCAGTCAAGTTGACTTTGTTAGTCTCCAAGACATTCCCAGAATGGCAAGCCGGATGCATTGAAATTGTACGTGAAATGTTTGCTAACCAAACTTTGAACGACAATAAAATGATTAAGGAGAAGGTTAATCCAAAGGAAATGAAGAGAGCTATGCCTTTCATTTCTTTGCTAAAACAGCGTTTAGCCACTGAATCACCAGAAGCTGTCTTCAACAGAGAATTACAATTCAACGAGACTGAAACCATCAAGGCAACCATTGACAACATCAAGAAGGCTGCACAACAATTGAAGGTGGAAGAGATTGAAGTTCTAGCATTCCCACATGGTTCTAACGTTGCTACTAACATCTTCACAGGTCAAGAAGTGGAGCTACCATCTGCTCCAAAGGCTATCGAGTCAGCCTTACCAGGTAACCCATCCATCCTTTTCAACAACATATAAACAACTTTATTCTGTTAAAATAAATTGTATGATAGAAACGATATGATATACCTTCTGTAATTCAAATAGATTAATACATTTCTCAATTATTATTAATTTCATAAAGAAAACAGCGATGAGCTTGTTCGGCTTTAAGCTGTGAAAAAGCGAGGCATCATAATTGCAAATAGACACCTCTATTTTATAAACAAGAGTCATAGACTAGTCATATCATAATCAAGACGATATATTACTTAGCAATTGAAATAAGGCTTTAAGATTTCTGCAAAGTTTTAAAGGCAAGAGGACTCTGAATTAAATTGAGAGCGCAAGGAGGATATTTGTAAGGATAGCGAAGCGTTTGACAAAGCAAGGAGGTATACAACTAACTCAGATTTAGTGGTTGTTGTACACACGGCTATCCAGATGTTTGGTAACGCATTTCACTTACGTAATAGGATCCATAAAAGGTCCAGTTCCTCTGATAGACTCGATCAAGATGAGTCCAGTGATGATGGGGATAATGCCCCTAATATTGTGGAACAGAAGACCAAGGATATTAAGTTAGTGAAGCCGCTAAAGAGGCCAAGATTGAGCAATTGCTGCTCACCCACAACACCCATGGCTAATAGGTTACAGACAATGGCGGTTGCTTGGCATATTTCCTCATTTGTGCTGTTTAGCATTTTCTCCCTGTTGATTATTTCCAATCCATTCACATGGATAGTTGTAATTCCTTATCTCATTTATTTCTTCAATGACAGGTCTCCAGCTAATGGGGATGTAGTCTACCGATACTCACCTTGGGTACGTTCTTTAAAGATTTGGAAATACTATTGTGATTATTTCCCTATTGAGCTGGTTAAGACGGTTGATTTGGAACCTACGTTTACACCATGTAATGAAGAAGAGGAGAAGGAAAACAAAAAGCTTCAAGAATATTATACTTTACGTCTCTGGCCATCAGACTACGAGATAAGATTGTTCAAGAAGAACACCGTGTATTCGCACGGCTATAAGCGCACGGGGCCAAAGTATATCTTCGGATATCATCCACATGGTATTGGTGCTTTAGGATCGTTTGGTGCTTTTGCAACAGAAGGACGTGGCTGGTCTAATAAATTTCCGGGCATTCCGGTATCTCTATTGACTTTAGTTACACAATTCCATATTCCTTTCTATCGTGATTATCTGCTTTCGGTTGGGATATCATCAGTTTCCAGGAAGAATGCTTTGAAAGTTCTTGATAATAACCAATCGATATGTATTGTCGTTGGTGGGGCTAGAGAATCTTTAATAAGCATTCCTGGTACATCTGGATTAATTCTAAATAAAAGGAAGGGGTTTATTAAGTTAGCTATTCAAGCCGGTAATGTTAGTCTTGTCCCAGTGTATACTTTTGGCGAAAATGACTGTTATAATATATTAGCTACAGATGAGACATCCATCATTAGGAAATTACAGCTCTGGGTTAAGGAAAATTTTGGATTTACTATACCAATTTTCTACGCAAGAGGATTATTCAACTATGATTTTGGGCTATTGCCATTCAGAGCACCTTTACATGTGGTTGTTGGTAGGCCCATACATGTCAAAGAACAGCAAGAAAATCCTGAACAAAGCCTTGTTGACCACTACCATGAACTGTATGTGGAAGAATTAAAAAGAATATATTTAGAAAACAGAGACAGGTATGGCTATGGTGCAGCAGACTTTGAAATATTGGGATAAGCAGTAGGTTTGCTAGTAACGAAAAATGCAAAAAGTTCTATTTAATAATACAAACTGTTTCTTGTTGAAGAAACATAACGACATATAGACTAAACTATTTAGAAACATTTATTTTGCCTTAAAATTAATCATATGGCTTGGACTGCTTGGATAGTAAAAACAACTACCAGGCAAATCTCAATTGCGATGCAGTAAATACAGGAGGTTTCCATAGTAACTTCTCTGCATCGATATGTCTTCTCTTTTTGGTTTTTAACTGGTTGTACCTTTCTAATATATCGTCATTTAAAAATATAATATGCTGTCCCTTGTAGTATCGTAGAATGTTTAATGTTTTTAAAGTGTGAAGGATATCAGTTGTTGTCATTGATGTCATTGAACTTATTTCATCAATGGTAACTTCTTTTCCATGCTCCACTAGAAGTGTGATTAAAACGTCCGACCAATAAGCTCTATAAGATAGCAAACCCAAATCCGACAATGGCTTTTCCGGCGAACCTACTTTTCCTTCCTTTTTGGATAGTTCATAAGAAAATTCGATTAATAATCTCCCATAACCCATACGCTGATATTGTGGTAATGTTAGGATACATGCAACATTATAACCATCAGCAGATTCCTTTTCCTTAGAAAAGTAGCCAACAAAATGATGGCCCATCTCATCTCTTCTAGTCATACAATAAAATAAAAATGGATCAACATCGTAATATAACGTCTTATGGTCTAAAAAAAGTTTAGATAACAAGCACAGATTTCTACACCACGTTCTCTGCTTTCGACCATCTATCTCAAAGAATGAAACATAATCGTCTCTGTAAATTTCATTTCCAGGTGGATGCCGTAGTGTACACTTCTTTCTATAACGTTCGTATTGTTTTCTGGAACCAAAGTATTGCAGCGTGAAGTCATCGATGTATACCACATCAAGATCTGTGAGCTCAATTGGATATGGAGAAAAATACCAAGGCTCAATTTCAAATTTCCCCATAATGATCTTGGACAAATTTCTAACGTGAGCCACTTCATGTGGATTTTGAATCATGGAACCGGAAGTCCTTAACTTTTTGATCTCATCTTCCCTAGATATCTCCTCGTCTTTCAGACCTCGCACATTTAAGTTATCCAGATCCATAACATCACTACCTTCACCCATCTCTGAACTCTTCGCATCAGACTCCACCACTGCAGCTTTCTGTGGAAACTTCTTCTTTTTCTTTTGCTTCTTGTTCGTGTCCTCTTCCAATTGTCTCTTGGGTCTCGGAAATATAACTTCCTTATCCAGGTTTATACGATCCCCAGTAACCCATTCATCCAAACGCTTGTTGAAATTGACATAGTGCACATAGAATTTCGATGGGCTCACGCGCGCGTTTATCGACAGTATCTCAGCCAGCCGCTCCTCCTCATCCTTACGCACCCAGCACTGACACTTAATCAGTACTTCCTCAGTGCTCTCAATCTTCTTAGGAATACCAGCTTCCTCTTCAACTTCTGCACCAGCCATTACAAATATCTAGAGACGTGACAAAAAAACCCTTCAAATCAACATCCAATAGCCCAAAGTTCTCGCGGAAAAAAGAACACCCAACAATCCAATACCGCCCAGTTCCGCACAAAAGCAATCACAAGGCCTCTGATAAACCTTCCTGGCCTTTTTAGCCTCTGAAAGCATGAATAAATTCACCTGTTTATAACGTCGCCAGGCTCAAACTCTGAAAAATTTCAGGCGTTACGCCCACAAACATCAAAATCGCAGAGCACGACTAAATGAAAATTTGTTCATCGAGCATAAGCTCATCGCATCAGCTCATCGCATAAAAGCACTTAGTCAAAGTCAAACTGGGCAGTAAACTTTGGAGTTGTGGACTTTAGCAGCTGATAAGCGGTTCTGTAGTTGACGGTGAAATTGGAATTGCAACAGGGTCCCTTTTAATCTGTTTGCTAGGGTGTAATATGACTGCTGAGAAGAGAAGTGCCGAGGTTGCTGATGATGAAGTGTTGAAGCGTGTGAAGTTGGAAGTCACCGGGGATATCAAGGAGCGGGATGCTGGTATTACTTTGTACTTGTCTGATTTGCCTGGTTTTACTGGTCAGATCAAGCAAAGGTACACTGATTTCTTGGTGAATGAGATCACGATGGAGGGTGAAGTTGTGCATTTGGTCGACAAGGGATTCAAAGTACCAAAGAGGAACGCTGAGCCCAAGATGAGTGACGAGGAGAGGAAAGCTCAGAAACAGGCGGAGTATGCCAAGCGTGAGGCCTTCGAAGTTGAAGAGGAGTTGAAAGCTAGTCTGATTGACATTTTTGGAGAGGAGGATTTTAACAAGATAGTTGATGTATACAAGAATGCACAAAAGATGGAATCTCAGAAATCATTTGACGATAAAGCTACAAGGACAAAGATTCATCAATTGATCCGCCAAGCTTTCAACAACGAGTTGGAGTCTGTCACCACTGCTGAAAACACTTTTAAGATAGCCAGAAACAATAGAAACTCGAGAGTCAACAAGCAAACGCTGGTCGAATCTACCAAGGACGAGAATGGTGTAGAAAACTATGGTTATGGTCCAGCAAAGGAGTTTATTCACTTCACTCTTCACAAGGAGAATAAAGATACCATGGAAGCTGTGAATGTCCTGACAAAATTGATGAGAGTGCCAAACAAGCTGGTCAGATATGCCGGTACAAAGGACAGAAGAGCTGTTACTTGTCAAAGACTGTCCATTTCTGGTGTCAACTTGGAAAGACTAAATGCATTGAATAGAACTTTGAAAGGGATGATTATCGGTGGTTACAAATACTCTGATGTTTCCATGAATTTAGGTGAACTAAATGGTAATGAATTCCACATTGTCATCCGTGATGCCAAGGTCGATCCTGCTTGTGGTAAATCATTAAAGGAAGTTCTAGAGGCAGGTTCTAAATCTTTGGTGGATAACGGTTTTGTCAACTATTATGGTTTACAGCGATTTGGTACTTTCAGTATATCAACCCACACAATTGGTAAAGAACTTCTTCTAGGAAATTGGAGAGCCGCCATAGAAATGATATTATCTGATCAAGAGAACATATTGCCAGCATCTAAGGAAGCCAGACAACTTTGGGCACAGAACAGAGATCCTTATGAGGCAATGAAAAAAATGCCCAAGCAATGTATTGCTGAAAATGCCATCTTGCATACTCTTTCCAACCATAGAAAAGAAGAGAGTGGAGATTTTGGTACCGGTGCTTACCATGATGCTATTATGAAGATTCCAAGAAACTTGAGAACCATGTATGTTCATGCTTATCAAAGTTATGTGTGGAACAAAGTAGCAAGTAAAAGAATTGAACTTTTTGGTACCGATATCAGAGTAGGAGACTTGGTAATCATTGAAAAGGATGAAGATAAACAAACTGACAAGGCAGACGGTTCTACAAGCGATGATGATTTTGATGAAGATCTCCGTTCTGCTGATTTTATTAGAGCAAAGGCATTGACAGAAGAAGAGGTCAAAAGTGGCAAGTATACCATTGAAGACGTGGTTCTTCCAACTCCAGGTTTTGATATTCTATATCCATCATCTGATGAATTGAAACAACTATATGTCGATATCATGGGAGCAGATGGTATGGATCCTTTTGACATGAGACGTAAAGTTAGAGATTTCTCCCTTGCTGGATCATATAGAAATATTATTCAGAAACCTAAAAATTTTGAATATAAAATTATTCAGTATGAAGATCCTGTTCAGCAAATTGTCAACACTGACCTTGAGATCCTAAATAATCAAAGGGCTAAGGAAAACCATCAGAAATACATGAAGGCAAAGCTAGAAAGATATGTTCCAGACAAGCCGGGCAGTAGGACTGCTGTTGTTTTGAAATTTCAACTTGGAACATCTGCTTATGCTACTATGGCTTTGAGAGAGCTAATGAAACTTGAGACTTCAAGACGTGGTGACATGTGCGCTGTTACTTCTTCAACATGAGTTGGTCGATTAATGGTGATATTTATGTTTATAAAAGGCATTGCATTATTATTCCTAGCATTATTCATTTATATTCCAAGTTCATACAGAGATTGTTATGGCATCGGTAAATTACTTTATTATTGTTGTTTTCGCATTTCACTCCAATTGGCGCAATAACGTTATTTGTGTCATCACTGAATTCTTGTGAGTGTAAAATATATAAAAGCAATGAAAAGAATGCTATAACATTTAGCATAGTGTTGTTCTGTGTTATTTGTCATTGAATTTATTGTTGACAGACTTATAGTAGTCAAAGAACAATAAAACCATATAACAAAACATAATCCTTAATTAAAAATAACAATTACATCTATCAAATAGTACCCTGAAATGGATTTGAGTAACCACTGGGCTAGAAACTTCTCAGGCAAATTACACAATATCCATAACGGTCCGACATTGTCATCTATTTTTGGTCTGGATGCTAACTATAAGCAAGATGTTAATATTTCCAATGTTCATGTAGCTGAAGTTAAGCCGTTTAGTATTCGCAGATTAGCGAAAACTTTAATTCTAGGTTCCCCCATTGAATCGGTTGCTTTAAATAAAGATAACACTGGCAAAATAAAGAAGAGAGGTGCTATTGTTCTAAGTAGTTACGGAAGTTGCGCTGATTTGAAACGTCCCAAAATAAATTCGGCGGATAAAATCTGCAGAAGTAGAACTGATGATAACTTACAGAAAGCACTTCTTGGTCTAATACAAGATATGTCCTCAGAGGATGCGATAGAACTCTGTCGAAATGTGTCTCTTTTTCAAAAATGTAATAAGTTTGGCAATTCCAGTATTCTTTCATTAGGGTCCGATACCAAAGATATAACTGATATTGTCTTTGATAATATCCCTGCAAATATTGGACTCGAAAGCATAGTATACCAATTACAAGGAGGTCCGATTGCTAAAATACAGGCAGTTCCACATGAGTCAAATGTAGATCAATTAAAAAAACTTCATGTTAAATTTACTACTTCAAAGGCTGCAAGTGACTTCATGAAACTTGGTACAAGAAATATGTTTAAAGTTAATGGTGTCTATTTGCGACCTAAATGGGTACAATTCTGTGAAACTAAAACTGATAAATGGTATCAAGACCTCATAAAACAAAATACTTCAAAAAACGTTTGCAGATGTATTATTTTAAAGAGGTATCCCACAAAGAATAATATGAGATATATTCAATCTACTAAGCAGCCTCCTTTAGAAAACATAGACGTTAATGCAATAAGAAGGGATTTCGAAAATTACGGTAACATACTTGATATAACACCAGTTATATCAAGAAAACTATGTATATCAATTGTTTACTATGATATTTTCAGTGCTATGAAGGCAATGATGTCTTATGAAGATAACACTTCGTTTCTACATGAAAATTACTACGGTAAATGGGCCATCTGGTATGGAAAGGATATATCAGATCGACCGGTAATCCCAGTTTGATTATTCTTTCTTCTGTATTGTTTACAATGAGGATTTGTACTACACTGCAGCAGAGTGTCCCCAAGAAGTTCTAAATGTATTACATAAAAAACCACTACTCTATAATATAATAAAAACTGCTTATCGAAAATTCAATAATTCCTTAGTTTCAATTCTGTTTCAATTTTATAGTCCTGTATTACTTCCTATAGTCCTTATTGGTTGTTATATTTATCCAGTACTACAAGAAATCCTCCAACGAGATGTAATGATCCTGTTACAAAAACATCAACTTCATCTATATCATAATCTTCGATTATATTTATTGCACTTTCTATATTGGCACAAATGTTTGATTTAGTTTCACTTGACAAGTCTTTCCATACACTTGCTAGCTCCTTTTGGACTTCCAATTTATCGACTTGTTCTTGTGAGACATTTATAGATACAAGGTCAGCATTGTAGGAGCCTGTTTTCCATGTAACATTAGTGGTAAATAAGGCTTCACTGAAATTTAGCCTATTATTAGTTACACTATGTAGGACTTTCAATAATAATGCAGCATCTCTAGTTTGCTGATTGAATAAAAGTATTTTTTTGTTATTGTTGGAAGCGACTTCTTGGGCAAACCAACGAGAAGCGGCTTCGATACTTTCTTTGGTGTGAGCACCGTCGATGTACCAATTTATCTTCCCAGTCTTGATATATTGACAACGACCTTCCCATATGGTTTTCTTTAAGCCAGTAATAAATTTTTCCGGTAGAATAGAATCTGAGTTGATTGGTGTATCTTCCTTTATAATGGATAATGAATTCAGTGCTTGTGAAGCCAATACTACTGCCAATGAAGCATTCGTTTTCTGAAAATCGCCAGCAATCCCAAGTTTGATATTGTCTAATTGTTTAAATGTTGGGACCTCGGTCAATGATGTTTCCCTTTCCTTGGCTCTTTCTTGTAGAACTTTAAGTCCCGCTGGTTCTTGGCCCATAATTGTGTATGCAGGGGCATCCTTTTTGAATATTCCACCTTTATTCCATGCAATTTCTTCTATTGTATCGCCTAGCATGAATGTATGATCAATACCCAACAAGGAAACACCACATGTGACCGGTTTTTCAATTATATTTGTGCTATCAAGTTCACCTCCAACGCCGACTTCATACACACAGCAACTACACTCTTCTTTCATGAAAGCATGGAAGGATAACAATGTAAGAAATTTGAAATAGCCAGGCTTACTACCTGGGACCATATGTGGAAACTCATTTAGAGGTGAAGTGGTCTTATCAAGCTTATCCCACACTTGAAAGAAGTATTCAGTGAACTTGGACTCTGAGATTGGTTCGCCATTAATCCTGATCCTCTCCCTGACAGACCTCAGATGAGGTGAAGTGTAAAGACCAATCTTGGTCAGTTTGTCCTGGTACTGTTGAAGAATTGAGCTCGTAAATGCAGCAGTTGAGCCTTTCCCCTTCGTTCCCGTAATGTGCACAATGTTCAATTTATTGAAATCAGATACTTTGTAGCCCAGGCGTCGACTCCACTCGTACATCTCTAATATACTCATCCGATTCTTACGGTCTCCAGACTGGCGGACTGCCATGATATTGGCATAATTGGACTGTAATGAGTTTAATGCAGTCAATGCATCCTGGTACGTTCTCTTAGAAGCCATCCTCAGCGTAGGTGTAATCAGCATGAAGCAGACTTTGGTAAATTATCAAGCAAATGTACCAGTACAAATTTCAGACACCTAGTATATAATGCTGCCTTTTATATAATTCTCGAAGTGACTGGTTGACTTATAACTAGGTGAAAGCTGTGTGTGTCATTTGATTCAAGAGAGCTCATCGAGTAAACTGTGTAAAAATAGTGAGTGACGAATATGATGCCTCCTATGGCTCACTATGACTATTAATAGTTGGCCATACATAGCATAGATGGTTCAGAATTTTCTTATTAGAATAACTTCTATACTACATATGTTCTAATATCTTGGTCTAGCTTACACAGCTATCGAAATTGCATTCAAACAGCAAGTTTCACTTGGATGGGAGATGCACTGTTTTTGGCAATTCGGACCGAAAGGTTAGAAAAGTTATATGATTACTGTTTATTAAATAAAGTAGCAATGCTAATGTGGAGAGAAAACGTATGGTATCTAATGCACATGTTACTTTTATTAGTAAATGTAAACTCCCTTCATTACTTTGCTTCTATAACTATGGAATGTTGTGGTGAACAACGACATCAGATTGTAATGATTCAGTTTGGTACATCGAAGACAGCTTGCAGCCAGCAACGGTACATCTTCAACTGTCTCTTTCTGTTGACCAATAATCTTCTATCTGTTCCGATCTTGTTCTCTTTGAAATACTTCTTTGTGAAGATGTCTCTTAGTTCTTCTTCGGTGAAGAAGTAAACTCTCGTACCGTCACCTCTTACATAGAAGTTATCATCCAATAATCTGTTCTTCTTAAATCTCACTTGAACTTGGTCGTAACGGCCATAGTCTCTGAACAAGATCTTACCACCTGGTTTTAATATGTTATGCAAGTTGTCCATAGCATGGTCCCATTGTGATGGGGATAATGCACTAAAGACAAAGATCATCACAGCAATGTCCACTGAATGTGGTTCAACACCGTCGGGCAATTGACCATCTGGGTTGGCTAAATCCCAAACAGTGGCATGGCCATACTTAGGATTGAAGTTCTCAGACTCCTTGACCAACTCAACAGCCCTTGGTGCAAAATCGGCAGCGATAATTCTCAAGTTTTCATTCTCATTTTCATTCAAGATAGGGAAGAAAGTGTTACCTGCACCGCAACCAATTTCGAAGATGGTAACTGGGCCTGCGTCTTTCTTTGTAGATTGGTATAAAATTGGAAATTCAATTTGTAACCATTTTCTATCCTTGAAGAAGTTCTCTTTGTTATTCTTGTAAAAAATGTCCCAGTATCTTGATGGGTTACTGTTGTACAACTCCTTGTCGAACTCTGAGACAGGGCAATCGTATTGGAGTTTGATCTTTTCTTCAGCTTGTTGGATCTGTTCTTCACCCCACTCGACGTTATCCCAAGCGTTGTGGTTCCAAACGTCAGAGTCCTCAGTTAGGTTTCTTTTACCAAACTCAAATGGATTATCACGACCCAGTCTTGAAGTACCCTCTACCTCATTAGGAGCAGATTCATGAGCAATACCTTCGAAGGTCTCTTCGTGTAGGTCCTGTGTAATTGCTTTGATTTCTTCTTTATTCTCTGATTGATCAAGGCCTAAGCGAATCAGATGGGGTTTCCTCCTCATTGGAACCGTTTTCACCCTCAGTAGCAGCCTTTGCGGCAGCCTTCTTGGCCTTCTTCTTGTTCTTCTTCTTCTTGTTCTTCTTGCTTTTAGAAGATTGCTCAGAATTCTCCTGTGTGTTGTCACCTTCAGCAGAAGCCTCTTGGTCGTCTTCAGTCTTTTCACTCTCGGCCTCTTGAGCTGGAGTTTCTTCTGGTGCAGTTTCTGAATCAGTTGCAGGAGTATTTTCAGCAGTTTCAGCTGGAGTTTCCTCTGTATTAGCTTCAGCTTCTTGAGCAGTTTCAGCTGGAGTTTCTTCGGTGGTAGCTTCAGCTTCTTGAGCAGCTTCAGCTGGAGTTTCCTCTGTAGTAGTTTCAACTGGAGTTTCTTCTGAAGCTTCAACTGGGGTTGGTTCAGCTGGTTCAGCACTTTCGTCAGTCAAAGCTTCAGTAGCTTCAGTAGCTTCAGTAGCTTCAGTAGCTTCAGTGGCATCAGAAGGTTCAGCAACAGCAGGCGTGGGCTTCTTCACCTCAGTCTTGGGAGACTCTTGAGAAATTTGCTCAAACTTCTTAATCAAATCAGCAACACCCATCGTTACAGCTATGTGGTCCTTGGTCCTGGCTTCGATAATTACTCGAACTATTTTTATTTATATTTTTATACTTCGATGTCCACTTTTCAAGCCTTTTGGCAACCTCATCGCACCAAAACAATAAATCCTAGTGATCCATGACCTGCAAGAACAATGGGAGGGAGACGGGGACCCTTAGTCTTAGTAATACATAAACCGGTCTTGTTGTATTAGGACTGGGGTATTCTGGGCGAAGAGCAAGCAGACCCACAGATATTCGATGACTTGGAACAAGACTGCTACTTACGAACACATCTCGAGCATCAAGCCGAGGTTTATCTCGAGGGCCTTTGCTGCTGAGAACCAATTGAAGTCCCTAGCGTTCAGCAATGAGCTGGTTCCGGACACGGATGCGCATGAGTTGAAGACGAAGCTGCTGTACTCGCAAGGGTCAGAGATATATGAGCTGGAGTGTGCTTACCCACTGATCACGGAGGACAAGGAGCCCGTGAGCGACTATGGGGATGCGTTTAAGGCCATGGAAAATGTGCCATTGCAGCCCAAGTGGGTGTACCAAGGTGAGACTGTGGCCAAGATGGAGTTTCTGGGCGAGGAGGAGGACACCAATGTGATTGCGATGTCCAAGAACGGTTCTTTGGCGTGGTTCACAGAAGGTGTTAAAGTGCCAGTGCACATTGTGCAGGAGATGATGGGCCCTTCTACCAAGTTCTCCAGCATCCACTCGCTGACCAGACCGGACAACTTGGCCGTTGCTGATTTCTCCTTGTCCTTGGACCAGGAGACCATTGTGAAGTCTCAGAGCAACGGTGACGAGGAAGACAGTATCCTTAAGTTGATTGACAATGCAGGCAAACCCAGCGAAGTGTTGCGTGTGATCCGTGTCCCAGGCACCACTGTGACACACTCTGTGAGGTTCCTAGACAACCACGTCTTCGCCTCTTGCTCCGACGACAACGTTATCAGATTCTGGGACACCAGAACCGCTGACAAGCCATTGTGGTCGCTGAGCGACCCACAGAACGGCAGCCTGACCGCATTCGATGTCTCCCAGCTGTCTGGCAACCTGTTTGCAACCGGTTTCAGCACCGGTGTGGTCAAGCTGTGGGATGCCCGTGCTGTTGAGGACGCCACGTTGGACCTATCAAACAGACAGAACGGCGAGGAGCCTATCCAGAAGGAGATTGCCAACTGGTACCACCGCGGCGGCGACTCCGTGGTCGACCTGAAGTTCTCCTCGACCAGCCCAACGGAGTTCCTCACAGTCGGAGGCTCCGGCAACGTATACCACTGGGACGCAGACTACGCCCTCTCCAACTACGACCCTGAGAACCACGCCCCACAAGAAGCCTCCGAGCAGCTACAGAACGAGTCCCTAACTTTCCTACACACCGGTGGCTCCAGAAGAAGCACCACCGCCTACGGACTAAGAAACACTGTCGCTTGGCACCCAGTGATCGAGGGTCTGGTCGCCCACGTCGACCCAGACACCTTGATCACCACTTACCTGCCATACAACAACTAGTTATATTTATTTAAAGCCAAACACAAGGCAAACTGAAACGACTCCCAATAACTTATTGTAACGTACTTACCATATATATCCAGGTATTTAATCGAAACTTCGAAGCCTTCACTATGCCACTCGCTATTATCATCACTTTGTCCGCAAAAATTTGGGCCTCGAAAGCTTTGAAAAGTTGGGCATCGCTGATCTGGATCCATTAACTGGATCCATTAACTAGGTTATCTGGCCAGGTTCTTCCAGTGGTTTCCATAGAGCTTTAAGTGAAGCAAGGACAGGTATAAGATGGCCTCATTGTTCCGCCCACCTGAGTCTACGAGGCAGAATGCGCGGTCTCCGCGGTTGAAGCTGCCTTCGTTGAGCAACGTCAGTCTTGCGGTGCCTGGGGAGAGTCCCACTGGGAAGCTCAGTGCTACGTCGTCGCGTGGGTCGAGTGCCACGTCTGCGAACATGAAGAGGCCCATGCCGCCGCCGCTGCCGAAGCTGGACGTTCCGCTGAGTGCGGCGAGCTCCACGGAAGGGCTTGTGCGTAAGATGAAGCAGCTCTCGGTGGAGGATGAGAGTCCTCAGAGCGGAAGTTCGCGCGGTGTGGAACGGGATGACACCACAGCTGTCAACCAGTCTGTTGACTCCTTCTTCTCTAATCTGATATCTGTCTATGACCAGAGCTCGAGTGCTATCACGAGCCCCAAAATCGATGAACCAGAGGATTCGGCGATGAAGGATGCCCTGGCAACTCGGGTGCCCAGGTCATTGACGCAGGGTAAGGACATTGATGAGTTGAGTGAAGAGGTGTGGCACAGCAAGAATTTACTCGCGGAGATAGAGACACAAGGTGTGCTAGGAGAAGGCGCCGGAGGTTCGGTGGCCAAGTGTAAGCTAAGGACAGGAAAGAAAGTGTTTGCATTGAAGACGATAAATATACTGAACGGCGACCCTGAGTTCCAGAAACAGTTGCTCAGAGAGTTGCAATTTAACAAGAGTTTTAAGTCCGAGTACATAGTGCGGTATTTCGGTATGTTCACCGATGAGCAGAACTCTAGTATATACATAGCCATGGAATACATGGGAGGGAAGTCCCTGGAGGCCATATACAAGGAGCTGCTTAGTCGAGGTGGGAGGATAAGTGAGAAAGTGTTAGGTAAAATCTCAGAAGCAGTGCTGCGAGGCCTATCGTATCTGCATGAGAAGAAAGTTATCCACAGAGACATCAAACCTCAAAATATCCTTCTCAATGAAGACGGTCAAGTTAAACTGTGCGACTTTGGTGTAAGTGGTGAAGCAGTAAACTCATTAGCTACCACCTTCACAGGAACGTCTTACTACATGGCGCCAGAGAGAATTCAAGGCCAGCCCTACAGTGTCACCTGCGATGTGTGGTCATTAGGGCTGACGATATTAGAAGTAGCACAAGGCCACTTCCCGTTTGGACCTGATAAGATGGCTACAACGATCGCACCCATCGAGCTACTAACACTTATCCTCACATTCACACCACACTTAGACGACGAGCCCGACAAGAACATTAAGTGGAGCAGGGCCTTCAAGTCCTTCATCGAGTACTGTCTCAGAAAGGAGGCCCGTGCTAGACCATCTCCAAGACAGATGATCCAGCACCCATGGATACAGGGCCAGATGAAGAAACAAGTGGATATGAGGAAGTTTATCACTAAATGCTGGCAGAAGTGATCAAGAAAACAGACACCTTAATTTCTTATACTAAAAACCAATTAAATACCCTTTAACACAAAAATGGAGGCCTCAAACATCTCCTCCGAGACTATATAAGTACATAGCAAGATCATTTATCATCGCTCACTCTCTTATCCCTCGTTCCTCTTATTACGGTGACTCAACGAAATCATGCATAACGACTCAAATTTTTTGTCAAATGGACGACTTCCACTTTGCCAGTAAAGGTGTTTCCTTCATATTTCAAATCATAAAATGGCGTAGCTGTTGTTATTGATTGTAACCACATCAACAGGGCAACGAGTCAAGTGATACACCAGGATGAGAGCTTTCAGTAACGTTTCCAGAATTTCCAGAGTTTCCAGAGTTTCCAGAGTGGCCTTGGCTGCTCCTGCTAGGACTGTTCCATTGATGAACAGAAACGCCATGTCCATGATGCGTTTTTACTCTGAGGATGCCAAGGCTAGTGAGAAAGCCGGCGAGAAGGCCGAGGAGAAGGCTGAGGAGCAGAACCTCAGTGCTGAGGAGCAGAAGCTCAAGGATTTGCAAGAGCAATTGGACAAGAAGACTAAAGAGGCTGCTGAGTTGAAGGACAGGCTATTGAGGTCTGTTGCTGATTTCAGAAACTTGCAAGAAGTTACCAAGAAGGACGTTGAGAAGGCCAAGAGTTACGCTTTGCAGAAATTCGCAAAGGATCTATTGGAATCCGTGGATAACTTTGGACATGCGTTGGGTGCCTTCAAAGAGGAAGATCTAGAGAAATCTAAGGAGATCAGTGACCTATACACTGGTGTCAAGATGACCAGAGACGTCTTCGAGAAGACTTTGAAGAAGTACGGTATCGAGAAGCTGGACCCACTAGGTGAGCGTTTTGATCCAAACAAGCATGAGGCCACTTTCGAACTTGCACAACCAGACAAAGAGCCAGGTACCGTCTTCCACGTCCAACAACTAGGTTACACCCTGAACGAGAGAGTCATTAGACCAGCTAAGGTCGGTGTTGTCAAGGAGGACTGAATGCCATTTGCATAAGTTGCATTTTCACATGTTTTGTTCTATTTTTATTTTTCTTTTTTGTATTGAAAACCATCCCCCACCCAATTGTAATGTTTGATGATCCAACGAAATGCCATGTTTTCTCTTTTAATGCTCCATATTGCAATTCTGTGTTAGTAACATATTAGAAAAAGACCCCCAAAGACTATTTTTACTTCCTTCTCATTCACTGGAGGGAAATAGAGAGAACCTAATTTTTTAACCATGTACATATCTCATGTCAAAAAGACCAGTTTCAAATATATAATACTAATGATATATATAATACTAGTAATACAAAGCCCTAGGAGGCTAATAT
>ERZ1036435.117-NODE-117-length-74221-cov-12.534180_pt1 | contig 74221 bp, 36 predicted proteins | sample MGYA00514223_ERZ1036435 | MGnify/ENA primary metagenome ERZ1036435 (study PRJEB33795, sample SAMN09464927) | human gut metagenome | host: Homo sapiens | place: USA: Stanford, California | collected 2016-08 | study: EMG produced TPA metagenomics assembly of the... | reverse complement strand
TGTCTGGTACATTAGTATTGTATATATTTTAGGTTTTACTTATAGATTTTAAAAATTACCATAGATATATATTATATTAATGCATAGTTTGGTCTGAATAACTACACTAACTATTTACAGAAAGTGCCAGAGCAATCATAATCTCTTACTTAGAGTGGGGAAGCTACCTTAACTTTAGCACTTAATTGCTTATGTGCTTCATTACTGAAGTCCTCCAAGTTTACAGTTTTGTGTATTTAAGAATATTGTCCAGTTCTTGTTGAATATTTTCTCTCAATTGACCATCTTTGGTAACAATTATGGCATTCGATTCTAAGTCTAATGAATATGCCCGCCGAGTATCATTGGATGACCCAATATTTATAGTTCTAACTAGATAACATTAACCTGAATCGTCTATACGATCTGTAATCCAAACTCCTTCAGTATGACAGGATCAGCCATTGGGTTTATTTACAACTACTCTTTACCATTCTCTTGACGTTATAGTATCAGACTTACTACTCTTTCTTACTTTTTTCAGGAACTTTTCTTCATATATATAAATGAGCTCAGGTACACCTCCCAGGCATTTCGTAGAATTCAAAAATTACAGTACCCGCTTCATCGCGGCAACAGGATAATGCCTACCTTATATCTGAAAGCCTGTTAAAATAGCTTGCTGTTAAAAAACCATTAGTTTAATGGAGCCATACTATTAATCAATTTCAAAATTGCAGGTCTCTCTGTTAATTTATCCTAAAAGTTTTGGAATTAGAAGTAAAATAAAATACCGGGTATACTGTTACTTAATATTCCCCTAACTCATCATACAAAATATTGGGTCTTCTCGTTGTACTTAAAAATTCAGTTATTAGTATTAAGAATGCATTTAGAAGTTACATCCTTCCATGAATAGGCCATTGGTGAAATCGATAAAGGCTACAACATTATATGTTTCCAATTGTTGTTTTAATATTCTACATTGTAGATCAAAGCGCTACTTATCTTATACAATAGAAAATAAAAAAGTCTAAATTCATCCCGCTGGAATGAATAATATTTGTCCTGTCCGTCTGTAAATAATCTTTTAGAAATATTGGCGCCAGAGAGCAAAACTACGTCGACAGTCTTGTGGCAGAGAGGCACGAAGGTGCTTCTATTAACGATTGAATGAGCTACCCAACCAATCCAGAATTACAGATAAGTTATATACTGTCTCTGCGACTCTCTTGCATGCGATGTTGTATAAACATTAGACTCAAGAATAATTGGTATAATTTGTAAAATGATATTTTTTAAATTATTGAATAGAATACAAAATAATTGTAGATTTAAAGTTTTAAAAACGTTGTGCTTTAGTTCCTTCTTTATTATTCCTCTAACAGTTATACCAACCAAAATTTCTATCACAACTCAGCCACAAAGATTAAAGTATCATAAAATGCAATGATAGCTTTGTTTTTACCATAATAAAAAGACGACATTGGTTGATTTAGCCAAGAGTATAATTCAAAGAAACAAATGGCGGAAAAAACTAAATTTCAATATCCTTGTATTGTAAGAAAATCCCACTGTATTATATATGTATTAGAGTAGGAAATGTAGTCAAATCCAAGCATGGTATCCATTCAATTTTCCCCAGATATGGTGTTTAAAAAGGTCATTCGGTCTTTTTTAAATCCCAGTTTGTTATATTTGAGGTAATGCGTAAAAGTCAATGGTAGGGTGTTTCAGGTTTTGTTCATATTTTTAATAAAAAAGGCGATATAATATTCTTATCTTATTATTTTAATATTTCCCGATTTAAGCCTTAGCCAAAGCCTTCTTGACAGTGTATCTCTTTTGCTTCTTCAAAACCATAACTTGGAATCTTTCGAAGTCGGACAAAGCAGAACGTCTCTCACGTTGAGCAATCTTCTTAGCCCAGGAGGAAGCCTTCCAGGATTCAGTAACTTGAGCGGCAGCCCACTTCTTGGAAACAATGGAAGTTCTAGCACCTCTTGGCAAAGTGAAGGTCAATGGAGTCAAGACAACTTGACCCAAGTTAATGGATTGTCTTGGGACACCAGTTTCTGGACCGTCAATCAAAACTTGCTTTTGGTCGATGATTTCAACGATGGCGGCCAACTTACCAGCGGATTGGCCCTTCTTGACCAAAACAACACGACCAACTTCAACCAATCTCCAGTTAGAGTTTCTGACAGTAGTGGAAGACATCTTTGCTCTTTCTATAGTGCTTTTGCTTGAGGCTATTGAAAGTTGCAAATGCAAATACAAAATCCTTTATTTCTTATATGTCTCTATTAAAAAATATCAATATTATCTTTCAGATATTGCCCATGAGCGTCAATACCTACCAAGAGTAAACCATGGTGGAATGGGAACCCACTACGATTAATTGTTAACACAGCCCAATGAGAGTATCATTTGGAAATCGACGAGAGGCATATTTTGTCAGAAACTTGCGAGTCCCCCGATCGTTGAGGCAAGAGCTCGTGTCTGCTTGTGCTGATGTTTCTGTGACCGAATGCAAAAAGTTTGAGAATGGTACTCGTTGCTGGTGAGTGTCTGTGCTGTTGGCAGTGGTACTAAGCCTGCTAGGGTGGAGCTTGGCCCTGAGCTAGGCAGGGGCTGGTGCCAAGTTAGGCAGAGCTGGAACTAGAGCTCTGTAGAGTGGACAGTATCCTAGGCAGAGAGGATACTAGCCCAACAGGAGGCAATAGGAGGCAACAGGAGACTGGGCAGGTGTCCATAGCGGATTACACAGGGTAAACAGTATACAAACTATCCAGGGAACAGCTCCCATGCCAGGCAAAGAGTGATTCCAGTTGGTGTCCCACCACTAGAAATTGATGGGATACGGTTGTCAGTCTAGAAGGGGGGTGCTCTTCACAAGATGTTTACCATCCTAGGCTGGCTGCTGGTACATCCATGCGTTAGTGGATTAAAGAGAAATGAAACAAGAACAACTGATGAAAAATTACTACTTTAGGTAATCTATGGGGTTTGAAGATTTAAACTTGAAAATCAGGTAAATCGTAGAAAATGTTCTGATACTATCCCAATAGACAAACGCCGCAGAGAAATAATGTGGCTGTGGGCCAGGTGTATGGGTTAGCAGCAGTCACAACATTTTACATGATTTTTAAGGTGATAGAAGTCCTAACTGGAGAAACTTGTAATGTAGAAGCCTTCCCTAACCTGCAGTGCAATCTTGGAAAGTATATAAGAAGTGGAGTAGATTTATGATTTCAAAAGTGCAGAAGAACTCTTTCTGACTAGTGGTTTCCTCGAGGTTAAAGTAAAGATGACGTCTGACCTCTTAGTAGCGATTCTCAGGTGAGGATCACTAGTTTTTGAGGGAGAAATGACCTTCTTGCTAACTGACATGATGAATTAATTTGCGATTGAGGATGTATATACCTGGGACACGCCTAGTCCCACACACTAAGGGTTTATACAGAGCATGCGAATATTTTACTATTCTGATATTTACTTTAAATTCTTGAACTTGTAAACTCCTGTACACGAAATCTTTTGTATATATCTCTTCTTTTTTTTTTGGCTTGAGCACCAGGAATAAATAACAAAAGTGACGAAAAGGGATTTTAAGACAGTATACTCTAATAAGTGCCAACGGAGGAAACATAACGTGAGGTTTGGCTATAATAATACTTCCCCATTTAACAATATAGACTAATACATCGATAGGCAATGTCTAGATACCAAGAAGCAGATAATGACAAGAAGTTAGAGTCGCTGGCGACCAAACTGTCAACTTTTAGAAACATTAATGAAGACATAGGACGTCAAGCACAGATTGACAGTTCAGTTATTGATTCGATTTCAGAATCATTCTCTAGTTTACTGAATGATTTAAAAAACTCTTCCTCCAGGCTTACGCGGTCTATGTCTATGGGGTCAGGTGTTTGGCGTATGGTATTCATAGCCCTTTCAGTGTTTTTCATAATTTACACATTGTACAAGTTTTTTTAATATAGTCAACTGCATTGAGATTTGATTAATACATTACATTTAACATTGAGCTAATTCCGAACACAAATGGCTTGTCATTACTCTAATTCAAATGGAGGTCCATAGGGCATTTAAATCGACCCAATGTGAATATACTACTCAATATCTTAAAATTTAATCTATTTAACGTCATTTAGTGTATCAATAAAAGCCCAGGAGTAGCATACACAATTTAGAGGGAGTTTTTATAGAAGCACATTTCAATAAAGCCAAGTTTTACAATAAAATAATATGTATTGTTGTAGTATAGAACTGTACCCTAATAGTATAACATGATGAAACAGATCTTGCTCCACTTGCAACCGTAACGAAATATATCACTTTCTGTACAGACCTTTCAAAGGCAGAATAACAAAAAAAAAGAAATTCCCATAGGTTATGGTACGGGATTGTTAACACAGAAGAGTACGCAGTGGTATCTATGCGAGAACAATGGGAACTGATCTACGTTTTTCTTTCTTTTTTTTTCTTTTCTGGATCCTCTTTCGTAGTAATGGGGTAGCCTTGGAGAGCCCTCTCTTTCCTATTTGTGGTATACAATTAAAAATATCAGGTCACAACGCTCTTTACCATTCTTTACAATACAGGTAGAGAGTCGAACTTAGTGCTGATGACAAATTCAAATGGAATATCTTCCGCAAGTGAGTTGAGTAGATTTCCCCCAGAACGTTTAGTGTACAGACGAGCAAAAGTCCCGTGGGCCAGAGTGGTTATCCACGGATAGTGCTTATCGATAAACAATGGGAAACGCGATAGAAAGTCGAATTTTTTTTGCTTTCCGTTCTCGAGTGCAATTCATGCACAAAAGATGTCAAGGAATTATCAAGGGCATTTTGGTCCAGAACGTTGAAGAGAGAAGTGCCGTAGTACCAGCCCATAAATACTTAGAATACGAATTTTGACCATCATAGTCTCTACTGTAATGAAGTGGGCGAAAAGAATGCAAAAAAAAAAGAACCAAAAAAAGGTCTCGATGTTTTGCTATCTTTTCACTCTCTTGTAGAAAGTCGTGTTTCTATTACGTGGATGAGGGTTTTCTTCTGAGAAACATGGGGGTAGTTTGAATAGTAAGAATAAATGCCACGATATATATATATACAACACTTGAGCATATAACAAGTCTGTCACTAGTGATTCTTTTATGCGCCAACTACTATTTCTTACCAGATATATTATAGGGCATTTTAAATAAAGCCACTAGAATAATTAAGGTAACTCATTTCTAGTAGCAAATAACACCCCAAATGCTAAAAGTCGAAACAAAGCAGAGACCTAGACGTGCTTCGTCTGTGGGAAACATTGACCTGGGTGACACGGTGCCCGGCTTCGCTACTATGCATGAATCGAAAGCATCGAAAGTTGCTGCAAAGAGACGTCATGAAAGACTAGCCACTCAGCGCAATCTAAAAATGACCACCAAACTCTATTTAAAAGCTAGAGATTACAATTATCATCACATGTGGTTCCTGCCGTTGTGCATCCTAATTCTTACATATGCTGCTTATTTTGGAATCTCCAATAAGCGCGTTAAAGGCTTTCTTCATATGTTTGTCGCGATATCATATGAGCAAGAATCTAATCCTCAATACTATGGAAAAGGTATAAAGGATTTGGCGTTTGTTTTCTTCCATATGATATTTTTCACTTTTCTGCGTGAGTTCTTAATGGATGTTATTATCAGAAGAATAACCCAATGGCTGAACATCACTTCAAAATATAAAATAAAGAGAATGATGGAACAAATGTTCTCCATCTTTTACTATGGTTTTTCGAGTCCATTTGGTGTCTATGTAATGTACCATTCTGATCTGTGGTATTTCAGAACCAATACAATGTACAACACTTACCCAGATATTCTAATCCCAAAGCTATTCAAGGCTTTCTATTTGATCCAAGCAGCATTCTGGGCTCAACAAGCATTTGTCTTGGTGCTACAATTAGAGAAACCAAGAAAAGATCACAAAGAGCTATGCTTCCATCACGTAGTTACACTTCTATTGATATGGTCTTCTTATGTGTTTCATTTCCACAAGATGGGGCTGGCAGTTTATATCACAATGGATGTATCTGACTTTTTCTTGGCATTATCCAAGACCTTGAACTATATCGATTCCCCATTAACAGAAGTTGTCTTTGGTATGTTTGTTTTGGTATGGATCTATTTACGTCATGTTATCAATGGCAAAATTTTATGGTCTGTGCTAACTGAATTCAGAACCGAAGGCCCATACATTTTGAATTTCGCTACTCAACAATACAAATGCTGGATCTCACTTCCAATTGTATTTGTGCTAATATTTGCACTTCAAGTACTAAACATCTACTGGCTGTTTTTGATCTTTAAAGTTCTGTATAAGATTGTTTGGCAAGGTGTTACTGAAGATGTCAGAAGTGATGAAGAAACCGATTCTGGTAGCGATGAGCTGAAAAAAGATTGATCCAGTACTGGGAATTCATTTACAATTGGTATTTATTTACCCAAAAAGCATTAAAAATCATCGTTATAGTCCAAAAAAGTAAAAAATCCTTCAAGGATTTACCAAAAAATTTAATATTCGTCAATTGCACTACTGATAGATCAGGATACTCAAGATGACCTCTAAACTATCAGTGGTTCTATAGTAATAGCATTGATATGATCGAATAACTGGAAATATATGATGAATCACGGACATTATACACTTCATTTCTTCGCTTGATTTTAACCAAGTTTGTTACGATTACTTTCATTTTTTTTATTTTTTCTTCATTAAATATACTCTATACACTTATTGGGAAGAAAGACAGCATCTTAGCATAGTCTTCTGATTTAAATTAATTTAATAAGGTTTTCTGGAATTCTTAGAAGACTTTTTGTTTTTAATATATCTATTTTAATATACAGTAAAAATTTTTGCAACTTAAATGAAGATAAGTGCTGGGGTTGAAGAGTAGAAATGCATAAAATATTTGAGTTATTCGTTGAGAATAAATTTTACTAGTAATGCCTATCAAGCATCTTGTTTCTTATTAATGTTCAATTCGCTGACGGTGGAGGATTCATTGTCGTAATATGCAGAAATGATAACCTTGAATTGAGCCAAAGCGACACCAAATTGTTTCAAGATTAGCGCTTGACGAACATCCAACTTTTGGCCCTCTTTACAAACAAGGTACGGAGCTTCAAGGGTAATTTTACCGGCCTTAATCTTTGTTGGCATCTCATACTTGTTTCTTAGTGTTGGTTCCAAAGAGTGGGCCATTGGAACATCTTCTTCAATGGGAATTTGACCACCACGAGAGTAAACAATACCTTCGGGCACTTCAAAAGTGATTGGTGCTCTAGAGTTTGGTCTTGAGTAATCCAGTCTTGAGTAAGCCTCGAAATATTCCTTAACAGTGTCAAGAGTCTCATTAGTAAACAATAGACCAATGACACCCGAACAGTACTTCGTAAGTTTACTCAAATTCTCCTTATATTCTTGTTCTCTAGTAGTACCAAGCGCCTTCTCCAAAACTTTTCTCTTACCCATCAACAACTTGGAACCAACCCACGCCTCTCTTATTTCTTGCAAGACAGGCGTTCTAACATCATCCAACTGTAACACAAAGACATACTTGTAAGTATCCAATGCTTCTCTCACCTCATCGAAAATTCTCTCTTTGTTCTCTCTGCCCTTCTTATCGGTTTGGGCTAATGTCACCAACTTCGAACGCTTAGATCTTGGCATATTTAACTTCTCCTTGTCTTACCTTCTTAGCTCTGTTTAAACAAAATAAAAGACACAACCGATACTATCACCAGCTGTACCAATATATGTATACCACAGACGATTGGTGATGCTCATCGGCCAAGCTCATCGCAATTTTTTTCACTCTGAAAAATTTCCAACACTTCTGTACGAAAATCACATGACAGTTATATTGCAAAATAATAAAATAGCCAACCGCAATGGTATATATGTAATTGATCTCACTAACAATACTACATGCACTTAACTATTTAGACCAGTTCCTTAATATAATTTACATGCTATATAGACTTATATACATGTATCTCGCAATGTTTTAGGAGTAAACTTAAAATATAGTATAGATATCATCGGCGTTAGCTTCTCCCAAAAGTTATATAGGACTGCACAATGCACTGTAATGAAATGTCTTAATATTGGCATTACGACCCAAATATATTGATCTGCCATCTTTGCTCTTATTTATGTGTTTTGTGATAACTCCCCATTCATGCTGCGCACATAAGGGCTCCGATCCCAAAAAAAGCCATCACAAAAATTGCACAAACGTAGAACAAGAATGATGTATTACATTAATTAATAACACACAGTGCAGCACACACTTAATTCAAGGAACGTATATCATAGCAATTTCATTTAATAAGTTGAGGAATATTTTTTTGGCATTGAATTCAGTTTGCTCCTAGTAACTGGATAATAGTAGTAATAGGAGTGATCAGTTATCCAAAGCAGCTCACAGGTAAACTAACAATTCATCATGGATGATCATAGCACTGACTATGAGATGGACGACCATTACACCGATGGCGAAGAAGATGAAGTGCAGTATGTTTATCCAGATGGAGAAGAAGAAGATAGTGATGATGACGGGCTAGGAGATGACTATGATGGAGAGGGAGATGGGATGTTTCATAGCCTTGATGAAGATGAGGATCATGAAGGAGTAGAAGACGATATAGATGAAGAAATAGATGGAGATGGCTTTGATGTTGAAGGTGCCATACCGGCTGCTTTCGGAGGAAGAAGGGTCCGAGTGGCAACTCAGCCAGCGATGAATTTACAGGAACTTTTGGGAACTTTATCTCAACACATGGGTCAAGCACAACAAAATAGACGTAATACCACCAATGCAGGGGATACATCTACACCACCAGCAAATGCAACCTTTTCTGATTTCATCAGTATGTTCAGTAGCCGTATGGCGAGGGAAGGAGGAACAGGATCCAGAAACTCTAGAATGGTAAAACTGGTGGAAAATATTGCCAATGCTTCAGAAGATAGTTATATTGCCATGGAAAGTTTGAGAGAGATATCAGAGAATCTTTTGATGACAAATCAGCTACTGTTAGACAGAATTATACCGATGGATGAGCTACTTGTTGCTGTGATTGATATATTAAAAGATCCAATGCTATCACAAGAATCTGAACTTCAAGTACAGGCCTGTAGATGTCTACACAACCTTTATGAGGTCAATATTGATAGCATGTCTTCATCGGTTGATCAAAATATCATTCAGATATTACAAGATAAGCTACAGCAAATTGATTTTATTGACCTTGCAGAACAGGTTTTAGAGACATTAGAATACCTATCGCGGATTCAAGGAAAAGATATTTGCCGAAACGGTGAAATGAGTATATACATCAGATACTATGATTTTTTTACTGTTCATGCTCAAAGAAAAGCGGTATACATAGTCACTAATGCACTAACTAATGCTATTGAAGCTGACTTTGTAAACATTAAGGAGGTGTTTCCTTCATTAACTCAAATATTCATGAACACCAATGATTCAAATGTTATAAGTCATATTCTGAACGCTTATACTGGTGTTTGTAGAAATATTAAAAATTCTGATCAACTAGTTTCACTGTTTTTGCCTAGTCTTTTTGATAAAATCCTACAAATTCTATCCAATGTTGACAGCCAACTTGAAGATAAATTGAAATGCATAAATATCATGACCTTGTTAGTATCTCAGTGCCTGGATCTTAAGAGACACTTTTTAAGAAGAGAGGAGCCCGTTCAAGACATTATGCTTTGCCTAAACGTTTATGCTAAGAATAACTCTACAAAGATTAATGACAAGCTTATGTTTGTTCCAAAGAAGTTGCTTCTTAGTGTCACTAGATTTATAACAGCTCTACTTCCTTCTGAAGAAGATAGTTTACTCTCCAATAATGTTTTAACAGAGGTAGAAATAGACGGAAGCAACATATATCTGGACAGAATATTTAAGGACTTGACACCTTTGCTAATAGAGCTCTACGGAAATACAACCGATTTTGAGATGAAGGAATATGTTCTTGTTTGTATGGCAAGAATATCAACTCATACAAAACAAACAGATGTTCAAAAGTTGTGTAAACATCTCCTTCCATGTTTAGCTTCTATTTTGTCACATATTCAAAACAATGATCTATTAGCTACTTCATTGGACAATATAATAAGCGATAAGCAAATGGAACAATGGATCTTATGCACGGCTACATTAAGCATATTGAGGATATTACTCAACAAATTTGGTGATGTTGTTGCAAATTCAATGAAAAGAGAAGGCATAAATATTATGATAAATTCAATATCTGAGAAAGTGAAAGAATTTACAGGTCTTAACTTACGTTCAATTGAATTGAAACATGTATCACACGACAACAACGAAGATGAGAGTAGTGATAGTGATAGCGCAAATAATGAAGACAACTACGATATTTCTGTTCCCGACTACGTAAAACCTAAAGCGATCAAGTTTAACCTTTTGTCTTATCCATCACCAGAAAAAACACTCAAATACTTGGAACTATATTGCGACGAACTTACTGATATTGCACCGTTATATAGAACCAATTCAAATGAAGAGTTAGATTCCATCAAACAAACAATCAATTTTATGGCAGATATTGAAGTTGAAACATTTGATGCTGAAAAATGTGATAAATTGTGGAGAATGCTCTATTCAAATATTTTTGGAAACGATGAAGAACTATCCGGATTTGAAATGATTTCAACAGGGTTGGGAAAAGCAGTTGCTACACTTTTAGAGCAGTTAAGTAACAATTACCAGATTAGAAAATCATTTGAAAAAATTTTCAGCTCCAAAGCCATTAACCTTGTGACTTTACTACAAAGTACACTCAATAGGGTTGAGAATTTCCCTATTATTGATAGTGGCATCTCTGGCGAGAGTGGTGTTTCATTATTAACCAAATTACTCAAGCTAGAATTGGTAATAGATGAGAATTTAGAGGAATTAGGTTTACCCAAGAATTTGGAAACTACAAACGTACAAATTCATTGTATTGCAACATATACAAACTTAAAGGATTTTATAAAACAGAGATTTTTAAAAGTTCAATTTCTTGATAACCTACTTCCAAATTCTTCAATAAGGAATAACGAATCTAATCCGAATAGTGCGGATGCATTAGATTCTTTACTAAAGGAAAAAAACATGGAGTTTTACTTTGAAGATTATCAAATTGATTCAAACGACACCATTTTTGGAGGGTTACTAAAGGCTTATGAAAAACTTGATAAATCTATCAGAGATGTATGGCAAAAGTCCCAAAGAATAAAGGTAAAGTTTGTCTCCAAATCTGACAAATTTGAAGAAACACAGGGGGACGAAAAAGAAAGTATTAGCAGAATGAAGTCTTCAACTCCCGCGGACCATGACGACCCAGCACTTGATATACTCAAAATATTAAAGTTCCTGCACAACTGTTCAATAAGTGCCGAAAATTTTGTGAACACAAAATTAAGCTCTAAACTAGCCAGACAATTGGACGAACCTTTGATTGTTTTAAGTATTCGTCTACCCGAATGGGCTACTCTGCTAACTAAAGAATTCTCCTTTTTATTTCCTTTTGAAACTAGAATGTTTGCTCTTCAGTGCATTTCTTTTGATCAAGGTAGATTAATCCAATTATGGAAGTCCAGAGTTGATTCTTCAAGCAAAATTAACACTGACGAGCAATTAGAACACTTGGGTAGAGTTGTTAGACATAAACTGAGAATCCCTAGAAAAGACATGTTCTCAACTGGTGTCAAGGTTCTGAAGAGGTTTGGTGGTGATTCTACAGTTATGGAAGTTGAGTATATTGATGAGGTTGGAACTGGCCTTGGACCAACGCTGGAATTTTATGCTATCATATCAAAAGAATTTGCTCGCAAGTCATTGAACATGTGGCACTGCCTAGATGATAACATGAAGCACGTTGCTGACGGTACTCCAAATGATAATACAATGTCTGAGGTTTACGTGCTAAACCCACTATTTCCAGCACCAATGATACCCGAAGAAAAAAAAAGAGATGAAGTTTTAGATTTATTCAATCAATTGGGTGTATTTGTTGCTCGTTCGCTGTATGATAATAGAATTCTGGATTTCCGTTTCAACCCTGTATTTTTTATGTTATGCCATGCAATTACCAAAAATGAAGGTCTAAGCACATTGACGTTGGATTCAGATCAAGTATACCAGCAATTGTCAATATTAGCCAACATAGACTCCCAATTGGCAGCTTCTTTGAGGTACATATACAACAACAGAACAAATACTCCTTTAATAAAATCTCTGTCACTTACGTTTACGTTACCGGGGTATAACTTCGAATTAGTTGAACATGGTAATGATCATGCTGTTGATGATTTGACGTCTGTTGAAAAATATATTTCATTGGTATTAGATATGTTTCTGGGCACTGGTATTGCTCCACAGTTGAATAGTTTTATTGATGGATTTTCGAGGCTATTTCCTTACAAAAATATGCTTTTATTTTCCCCGAATGAAATAGCTGATCTGTTTGGAAGGGTCGAAGAAGACTGGTCACCAGAGACATTATTCACTTATTTAGTTGCTGATCATGGCTATACCATGGATTCCCCAACTATAAGGGATTTAATATCCATTATATCAACTTTTGACAATCAAGAAAAGCGTATGTTCCTGCAATTTTTAACGGGCTCTCCTAAACTACCTTTGGGTGGATTCAAATCTTTGAAGCCTAAATTAACGGTTGTTTTAAAACATGCAGAAGATGGTCTACAACCGGACGATTACTTACCCAGTGTTATGACATGTGCAAACTACTTAAAACTTCCAAAATACTCAAGTAGAGAAGTTATGAGACAACAAATCTTGACAGCAATGACTGAAGGTGCAGATTCATTCCAATTATCATAATTCTCTCTCTTCATAAGTTGTGTCAAAATAAGCTTAGTTGTAACTCACAAGACTTCCTATAGATAGCTGTTTATCAAATTAAATATGTATAATGTTTCAGTATATGTCTTCAAGAGTTATACCTTTCAGTCCTTATCCTTTCATTAAGATAGAGTATACCATTGAATAAATGGTTCGCGAACGACAATATACAGAACAATATTCCAATGGTCGAATTTCTATTGTATTAAACTGAACCTTGATAGATAGCTTCGAATATAGGATCCGCATTCTTTAGCTGATTTTCAATCACATTCCAAGATGCCATTGACGATCCTCAGAACATGATGTACAATAAATGATGTAGATCATTGATGGACAGAAGACAATCATTGTCAATGCTGCTATGAAATGTACGTACAAAAGGTCATTTTAACCACGTCATAGTTAAAATCTAAGAGACAACCATTAGTCATTAGAACACATACATCATAAAGGAGAAACGGCTGAGCTATTGGTGAAAGGATAGTTTTCTAAAATTCTTTCATCAAAAGCATTATTTAAATAAGTCGAGAAATATGAGTACCTTTTCTTAATAAGGTTTCTAAAAGAGAAAAAGGATTTAAGTTCTTTAATTTCAATTTACTTCCTTTTTACATTATCTCTTGCAAGAAAGTTTATACTATCAGAGTCCACATATTTGAATAAAACTTGGTTTTGAAGTATTTTCAACTTATATTTTGACTACCCACTCTTCTAAAGAATAATCGCAACGAATTAGCGAAAGACATTTTGTGACAGAGTTTTTAGCATCATTGAATCCAACACTAAAGAAGAATCATCCCTAGAATACCAATAAGAAATTTAAACCAATTGAGATAAAATTATTACAGACATTTTGCTTATTTATATTTAAGAATTTATATGAATATCAGATTCTACAGGTAAGAAGAAATTACAGCACACCAATTGCCATAAATATAGGGAAAACATACAATAAATACAACAAATACAGCAAATTAACGTTATCAAAAGCACTACCTTTCCCTTCGGTTTCATTTCAGATTGAAAAGAGTTATTGGAAATTAACAGATAATAATCGGTTTTTGATCGTAAATATAAACTGTTTAAGGTGCTATAGTCATGTCCGCTGAATTAAAAAGTCATAAATTAGACCGCTCAATCGGAAGTAATAAAGCTGGTCATGAACATCCAATTAGTAGGAACTATGTCAATAATGTCCACAATGCCAATAAACATAAACTCTCAGACTACCCTATGATGCTGACAATAACCCATATTGGAACTAGTCGTTTATCATCATCATCATCGTCATCATCATCATCATCATCAAATTCTTCTTCTTCCTCTTCATACTCTAGAGGGTTTATCTCAGATAATCTTTCAGAATATAGGTCGATGGATCCCAAGAGCCCAAATAGACCAGTAAGATATCGCTCAATTCATAGCAAATATACATCAATAAGAGAAGATACCCAACATGAATTAGTTACCGACAAGGAGGAAATTCAAAATAATAAAGAAGTTAGCATAAATATATTGTCCAAACCAAATAAACATACATCCATAGACTATCACAACCAAGGAGTTGATACAACTTATCAAATAAACTCAGGGCAAATAAGTAGGCATAAGCAAATGTCAAAGTCTTTACCAAATACACCAAAGCCTCTTCAATATCAAAAGAGCTTGAGTTTATCGCATTCCCCTAGAAAATTGTCATTAAAATCACCCTCTAGAAATTTTAGTTTTAAATCAAATAGTAAACTTAATGTTGGCACTAAGCATGATCAGGAAAAGAAACGACCGGTTAAAATGAAAGAGGTTTTTTCATTGTTTGTTAATTCAATCAAGGTGTCCAATAATAGCAATAATAGTAACGATCGTAGTGACCAAGAAGTGCCGCCTAAACATGATTTGAAAAAAGTAAAATCAATTTCAAAACCATACAACCCGAAACATGTTCATCATGTTGGTTTTGATCCTGTTACAGGAGATTATATAGGCTTACCAGAGAAATGGCAAGCTCTTCTTGAGTCAAATGGTATTACTAAGAAAGAGCAGGAAAAAGATATTAAGACGCTACTTAATGTTGTCCAATTTTATCAAGATGTTTCAGCTTCAAAAACAACGGATAAACTGCTTCAAACATTTCCACTAGAAAAAGGAACCATCTGTGTGGATGATACACAAGTATCGACACCGTCAAATATAACAAGTAGTGCCGATGATGATGCCGCCAAACCTTCCTTTAATGAGAGTTTGATGCCTGCAATCTCAATTGAAAGTCGGCATAAAAACGAAGTAAACCAACTAATTTTGAAGGAAAGCTTTTCTACTGAAGACAAATTCATCCCAAGTAGACCAGCCCCAAAACCACCAGCATTACAGGAATTAAAAGCTATTCCTCCCAAGTCTCCCAACCGTCCGAAGGCCACTCGAGTGAAAAATAACTCATCAAAAATAACGTCAGTTAATTCTCTTCCTAATAATGGCGAACCAACTGTTCAATTTAGTAATGATCAGAAATCGCATAAATCACAACGGGTTGGAACTTCCACAGATACATTTAGGTTCGAAAAATCTCTTAGCGGCAATAAAAAAACAATTTCGATTACAAGTACAAGTACCAGCACATCCAAACACCCTACAAACTATAGGGAATCTTGGGGAATAAAAGGTCACACAGATAAAAAAGAAAACTCGAATGTTATTAAGAGAGATGAAGGAAATAAGAAAGCAGAGAAAGACAAACGAATGCAAGTTGTGCTATCGAGATTATCTAAAATTTGTACACCAGGAACACCTGAGGATAAATTTGAAACATACCTAAAAATTGGTCAAGGTGCTTCGGGTGGTGTATATTTATCTCATTCCAGAAGCGATAAGTCCCAGTGTGTAGCTATCAAACAGATGAACTTGGAGAAACAACCAAAGAAGGAGCTAATTGTAAATGAAATCATGGTAATGAGCTCAAGTAAACATCAAAATATTGTAAACTATATTGACTCATACTTATCTGGTCTTGATTTATGGGTTGTAATGGAGTACATGGAAGGTGGCTGTCTTACTGATGTTGTAACTTATTGCGTTCTTACGGAAGGTCAGATAGGTGCTGTGTGTAGAGAAGTATTACAAGGTTTAGAATTCCTACATTCGAAAGGGGTCCTTCATCGGGACATAAAGTCAGATAATGTCCTACTTTCAATGAATGGAGATATTAAACTAACTGATTTTGGATTTTGCGCTCAAGTCAATGATACTGTAATAAAAAGAACAACCATGGTGGGCACTCCGTACTGGATGGCCCCTGAAATTGTATCACGTAAGGAGTACGGTCCAAAAGTTGATATTTGGTCTTTAGGCATCATGATAATAGAAATGATCGAGGGCGAACCGCCTTATCTAAATGAGACTCCGCTGAGGGCATTGTATTTAATTGCGACAAACGGCCGTCCTGAAGTGCAAGAACCTGATAGATTGAGCAAAGACTTCAAAGAGTTCATTGATAAATGCCTGGCTGTCACTGTAAGTGAAAGAGCGGAATCATCGGAATTGCTGCAACATAAATTCATAACTGAAGTGGCCGAGAATACAGAAGGTTTATCCGCCCTGGTGAAATTTTCTAGAATGAAAAAAGCTGCAGAGCAAAATAGTGATTCGGAAGGGCGTTCCAGCAGTTCATCTTCAAAAGCTGTTGCTTCTGTTGAATCAGGGATACAATAGTTATTAATTATGGCAATTTTTTCTTAATTTTATGTAAGTTACATAAATATCCAGTGAAGTATACACTACCATACGAAGAAAAGCATATTACGATAGTTATCAATAGATGGGTAACACAAATTTTAGGCAATAATTTAGCCAAAAATAAACAGTCTTGAATATTAATTTGTTTAAAATCTATAAATGCTAATACTTATTGGGAATTCATAAAAAGTAACTGGACTATTCAATAATGTTCAGAATAAAAGTCAGAAGGAGGGGATACTTGAACAAAGAACATACGAACTTCATTACTTCCAATATTTGCAAATGCATATTCATTATACGCAGGTATTTGAAATGACGATCCTTTTGTACAGATGAAATTTTTTCCATCCAATGTGACCTCTACTATACCATCAAGAACATGAAAGGTAATGAATGCAGTATTTGAATCAGCAGGACTTTTACGACCATCTACTGGTACTTTCAACATCCCACTGGCAAATGCTTCGTTGTATTTATCAAACAATATCTCAATTGAATAGTCGTCTTCACCAGATGCTTTCGTTTCTTCAGATTGAGAGACATTAGGAGCCATCGCAACCAACTCAGTTTTGGCTTCGCCATGCAGATTTTTAACAGTTGCTTCTAACATTCCATGCTTCAACCACTCACCCTTAGGTTCTTCTCCATTTTCGATTTTTCTGATTAAATTTCCATTTGGATCATCTGAGATATTTTTCCGCGGCCTGCCTCTTGGTCTACCATTAGGGACATAATTATAAGGACGCGTTCTGGTAACAGGCTTTCTTTGCTTTTTGACCTTCTTCTGCTCCTCTTCAGATTCTTCTTCAGATTCGCTATGGTTATAAGTTATTACTTTATCAATATCCAAAACGGGCTCGTTGCGTCTTCTTTTATATTGAATTTTTTCATTACGCCAATATTCTAAAGGCGGAATTTTCACTCTCTTTGATCGCCTCACACCGTCAACAATATCATATGGTTTTGACAACCTTGTAGGAAGGGAAGGGTTATCTATTTCATCCTCCAACCTGTTGTGACCTGTGGAGTTTTCGGAAATATAATCCTCATCGTCACTTGAAAGCGGTGATTCATTCCCAGGTCTATTTATTTCAGCCGCAAATTGTGTTCCTATATCATCACCAGAATCACTAGCATCATCGGTATCATCAGCCAGGGAGCCTTCATCACTTTCCATATAATCTCGGTCTTCTTCAGATTCAAGTACAAAGCCGTCCTCAACTTCATCTTCTAACATTGCATGGTCTGAAGTATTGAATGTTGTGTTATCTTTGGAAGTGTCTCCCTCGTCATCAATCAAATCCGGCACGTCATTATAAGTGCCTCTTCCATCTTTCTCAGGAGTCAGATTTATCAGATCTGTATCGTCGTTCCCAGCTCCTAAATTGTACTGACTTCTATACCTTGGTTTCGGCATATTAGCCAGTTCATCCTCATCTATAGGCTCAATATTTCGGTCCGGTGTAGCTGACTGTCCTTCATATGGTATCACTTCTGGTATATCCTCACTTATTACTGAATGTTGAAACTCAGTTGGTGCTCTTTCAATTGTTGACCTATGTGAAACATTAATGTTCTGCGGAACTTTGAAGCCATCTGTATCTCTGACATTGTGCTGTTTAGTAAGTGGACTTGGCAAGATACGGTTCTGAATATCAGCTTCAGGTAATAAGGAGGACTTCCTGCTCTTTCTTCGTGATAGAAAGCTTGTATCGTCATCCTTGAAGAAATCATCAATGTTCTCCATACTATACTCATCTTTTGCCAGATTTTTCTTCACATCTATGCCTGTCTTACGGGATCGAAGCCCTAGGTTCATGTAATCCATCCTTATACTTGTTCTTTTACAAAACAATCAAGATAGCTCGCGCTATGTGAATTGTTCTTCGATGATCTTTTCGGCGCCGAAGCCCACAATCCCTGATTATAAACAAGTTGTCCGAATTTATAGTTTGTCTTCAACAATCGCTAACGTGCTATTGTCGATCCTCATCGGTATTTGCACCATCTCTATTGTTTAGAATCGAAATCATCGCGAAACCCGAATTTTCCAAAACTTTTGGTGTAACGAGGTTTGGGGAAGTAAAAAAGTAGAGACAATCACGTGATATAAAATATCTATAGTCTCAAACCGGAAATATTGGCCTCATTTGTATACATTAAGACGTATAGTAAATGAGGCAAGTGCCTAAGACGTAATATTACAAGGTCAAACAAGCAGTAGATAATAATGTTGAATTTGATGAGCCCCTTTTGAAATGGAACAGGAAATTACCGAGTACAAATTGAAATGGCTAGCCAAAAACCTTACCTTTTCCATTAACAATGAAATAGGATGGGAACTCTTCAAAAATGTAGTAATTATTTTGTAGGTATTTCACTATGGCTATCCGCACTTTCGAAAATCCGCCTGCGCTGTGGATGCCCCTTCCTGTGATAAGAGTAACTGGGCTCATATATTGCGACTTCTTCATATTAAGCTTTCCTGCATTGAGTTCTCGATTTGACAGTTCCTCTGCCCACCATTGAGTCAAACAGATATCTGCAATTCTAACAGCCTCCTGTGGTAAAAATCCATGAAAATCTAGCTTGTAGGTATTGAAAAATTCTACCACCATCTTGTTTGCAATTTGAAAGTTTTCCTTACCTTGAATCATATTCTTTGTTAATGCAGGAGATGTGTTAACTGTAGATTTCTTCTTAATAGTCTTCGAATAAGGTACTCTCATGCCAACATCATCTGTGGAATGCTGTAATGATTCAGCACTCATTTTTTCAGCTGTAATAAATGTTAACTTAGACGCACTGTTTAATTTCAAATAGTTAATTAATGATGCAAGCTTGTCCAAATTTAAGTGATAATATCGATATGCCTTATTAATAAATTCCATATTAAATGCACTCAGAGTCTGCTCACCAGATAATAATTTCTTCAGATCGGCGACATCCTCATATGTAGGAGCTTCAACAGTAGAAATCGTATCTGACATGTTATCAGTGACATCACAAAGATGTTCAAATGAGTTTTCCGTTTTCAGGTCCAATCCATTTTGCTTGCGGTGCGCTATACCATGACTAGACTGTACTCGACCTCCCCTTATAGCGCCTTTCCTAAAAGCAGTCTTTCTATTTGTTGTATTTGTTTTTGAAATTATCGGCTGCTCATAACCATCTCTAATTATGCTTATAATAGCTAAGGGTGCACTAAAGAGATTATTAGTATAGTATTTACTCGCTCTCTCTCTATCCACATTAGTATATCTTATTATTGTTTCAATATTATTGTGCGTTTTCCCCCATTTTGATGTGTTCTCATCTGCTTTAACAGTCGAACTCAGCACAGGTTGGTCAATTTCTAGTTTCTGATTCCTAATGGATTCTAAGCTTAGCAGTTCTAAGACAACCTCATTACTATCAAAAAGTTTTTCTTTGTTACCCTTGTGCTCATAGTACGCGGTTTGTATATCATCTCTGGGTATTTGCGGAAAAAGACTATACAACTCATCTAAAGTAGTGTTGTCATTATGCAGATCCTCTCCGACACTAATATGTGTACCGCTGATTACCATGGAGCAAGCTAAATTAACGTCATTGTTAGAGTCCTCCAGACACCTAGCGAGAGTCTCAAGACGATGATCTGGAAACATCTCTGCCAGCTGCATTAATAGATTGTTATCTGCGGCCATATTGAATGCTTGAACTCAATCAAGGAGACTAGGTTCAATTGTTTAGGCAGCAAAAAAATGAAACAATATTATACATGCCACAATTAATGGCATTCTTTATCATTTTGGTGGATATGACCCTGTATTCATATAGTATTTCATGTCATCGCTTGTATCAAAAGCCGAAATCCAAATTGTCATTGTTAATCAAAAAAAAATTGTATGTGACAGAGTTCATAAACATATGAGAAAACATGAATTATTTAATAGCATTACTTGAAGTTACATAGATTAGCGCCTTATATGGTAGTACTTCTTTTAAAATTTAGCTGAGTCTAAATCAAACATATGAGAGCATGCCTGGTATATATTCATCAGAAGTATTTCATTGTCTTCAACATATTGTGTCGTACATTTTAGATCAAAAAAAAAGAGTGTAGTTAAATGATCACTACAGCTTAAATTACTTCTTTAATGACAGTTTGTAGATTCTAGCGTTAAAAATAGGTACAGACGCTCCGAAACAAGTGATAATACAACGTCTCTGATAAAATCAGTAACAAACAACTGTTTCATAATGTAGAAATCAGTTGCAGAGATTCATTACCTATCGATAATGACAGTTGGTTTCATTATAAGGCAATAATATGGTTACCTATTATTTTCGATTGATTGTTTTACTAAATTATCGATCCTCTGCTTTGAATAAGCTGGTCCTGATGGGTGACACTGCTCCAAACCTACTAACCTCTCCATCACTTCATGAACATCAAACTCTTCGTTTTCCGATAACTGACTTAGGTATTCCCAAGTTTCAGGTACAGTCAAGAGGACATCATCAGGATATTCGTCCTCGTATTGTAGAAATCTACCAGCAGCGGAGTAAACTGGTTTTCTTTCAAAAATTTGTTCTGGATTCTTATCTCTTAAATTTTTCTGGTTTATCGATTGCTCAAAGCATTCATTTGTAGAAGGAAAAATATATGTCGTTTGCTCCATATTAGGGAGACTCTGTGAGCTTGAACACTCCATATTACCACTGTAGACTCCATTGTTTCCTAACCTTTCTTTCTGTAAAAGTTTTCTATTTTCAGCATTTATTTCCATATTCCACTTTCTTAGCTTCTCAAGTTCCTTCAACAACTGATCTCTATCTATTTCAGATTCTCGCACTTTTCTCTGTAGTTCCTTAAACTTGGCCTCTTTACGCTCTCTGAACGCTCTTTGTGCAGCTCTATTTTGAGCTTTCTTTTTGTCATCAATATTATCGCCTGGATTGGAATTCTCCCTATGATGACTGAAAGTGCTTCTTGCTGTGGTATTCAATTTATCATTGTTGCTATCACCCGATATCGAATTATTTGTATTAAAATTTCCGTTTATCGATGTAGAAAAATCTAAATTAGGGCTTATCGATTGTTCAGTTTTTATTATGTCAGGAGGAGTTCGCAGATTTTGCAAATTATTGTGTAGTTCAATATTTGAAGGAGTCAGTTGTGTTTGAAAGCCAGCTGAGTTAATATTGTTCTGCTGCTGGAAATTCGCCATAGCTGACTGCCCGCTACCACTTAAGCCAGCTGGTGTGAAAGGAGCATAATCCAAGCCTATACCATTTCCAGATATATTTTGCCCTTCGTCATCAATACCAATAGGAGGATATTTTACTTCCATTCGACCATTTGTATAAATATCATCACCGCTGTTTGAAAAGTGAGGTCCTTGCATCAAGCCAAGGATATCAAACGGCTCGTTATTCATATTTGGTGTGACTTGTCTATTTGTTGTCTATTTCCGAAAACGTTTAAAACTGATATATTATTAGATACTAAAGAAAATAATATTGGCCGTAAGTTTCTTGCGTCTTTTGTTTTTAACGTATCAATAGTACTAATATTACCACCTCAAAATACAACTGAGCTATAGTAATATGGTATTAGTAAAAGAAATATTTTTCTTACACTTTCTGATAACGATTCCTTCTCAGATTTAATATTGCTTGTGTCAACACCTAGTGTTAGATATAAAATCGGTATATTATTTTGAGTTTCCTTAGTTGTACAATAGCGCCTGATGTCTAAATCACTCACTTAGGTGGGTATGGAATTGTTTATAGGATTCTTTTGTCCTTATGTAGTCAGTAGTCAGGTATATAATGATTATGGTTTTATATGTACTTTATCTCATTTTTTATGTTAAACTTTTTCTATCACCCCTCCCACATAAGCTTGATATATAGAAAATGGGCACCTGAGAGCCAGAAACCCAAAATTAATTAAATGAATTCATGCCTCAGAGCACTCTGTGCAGTACCATTTTTTTCTCAGAGGTTTTCTTTTTTTGGTTCTCTTCCGTGGATTTTGAACCAGCAGTCTAAAGAGGAAATGATAAAAACGCTTCTTCCCATTTACGTATCTCGTGTATGCACTTTCCTGTTGTACAGCACAGCAGAGACTAAATGAATTGCCATGAACACCTGATTGCTAAGTAATACGGCAGTTAAATCACGCCGTACCAGAATAGTTTCAATCATAATCTTTGTTTCTTAATTGCTTTTTTTTCCATTTCAAATCTCTTTCATCATTTCTACATAACTTTGAGTATGGAATGAAATGCTTGGAAGGGGCCATCACATATGCATACGACCCTTACTTCGTCAAAAATCTTAGAATTGTATGCAGGTAGACATTTTGCCATAGTGTTTTTATCGTTTTCATCTAGTACATCTACCGAACAGGAGCTTCATTTTTCAGTTATTGTTTCTAGACCAAATACCCACAGTACAATTGTGCACAAGTATGATCATTTCCTTCCTTTGTCATGCATAAATTTTGCAAGAAAAGTTCAGAAAACCCTGTGCAAGATGTTGTATGAACCGTGTGCGAACAAATAAAACCGGAATAACATTAAAACTTGGGATAACGAAACAACATCGCAATTAATTGTGTCTCATTGAGATAAGGCACAAAGGGAAAAACAACTGGAAGAACCCCAGAGGATATGGTCACAAACCTCCGCACAAGCTGATTTGATTCTCAAAGAGAACAACACGCCATCTATCAAAAAGTCGAATACTTGGGTACCTGAGTCGAAAGGTACGTTATTTGTAAAGCCGTAACTTATTATTCTAGCTTCAAGTGGAAACAGATAATGACTAGACGCATTATGATTCGCACCGATGAGTTACCCTCAACTGATATTTCAGCCAAAAGGTACTCAAAAAAAAGAAATGTCAATTTCAGTACTGAACCCGACCATGATGAAGGTATCAGTCAGTTCATGCCACATATACAAAATTAGCCTAGATCATTTTACACAATATACTCTTAATTATTGGTATCCAGAAGCTTGCAATATACGGGAACAAGTGAAAACAAGTTCAACTCTCCATAAATCTGCGTATGCCCTGCCCTTTATATACTCAATGTAATCCCCTATCCCCCGCTGGGCTCTCCGGCGGCTACAAGATCTATGAAACCTTCGGCATTCCCCGAAATCCGGTCAACGCTAATCCTCTAAAGCACGAAATCAATTGTAGTGCATGCCTTAGATTGCATAGTAGAGAGACAGCCACAGAGATAGAGAAGAGACAAATCAGACCACTATCTGCATGTAGATCTAGTCTTTTTCATCATTACCAAAACAGGAAAGTTTAGCGCTTTCAAGAGCAGGTTTCTACTTTTCTAACGAGATCTCTGAGACGCGTCCCCCCTTCCCTTGCCGCATTACCCGCTATTTTTGTTTTGCTCCTATCGCTGCACAATATCTCAAGCGGTCAGATCTGATAAGGGGCTGAGTTACACAGAGATGACCATACAGTTTCGGCGGCTAACTATCTTACTTCTATGGGGCCCGGATCTCGCCGGTGCTACGGCGCTTACTTACCAACTACCATATGGTAGATTTCCTGTGTTAGCCGCCTACGCCAAGAAATTCTGGCGGGGTTCCTTTTGAAAAATTGGGGGCAAAAAGATGCAGCTTCGCTCTATCGGCGGGATTTTTCCTAAAACTATATAAAGAATGTGGCAGGACTTCTTGATTTCTGACTTCACTTTCTCATAAACTTTATTTCCCCAGGTTCAAGCCATCGGATACTTCGGACTCAAGTTTGGCGTGGTCTAATGGGTTGGGTGCGGATTCATATACTGTCATGAGCGGCACAGCGTTCTCAGGTCTCAGTTTCCCGGTGATCTCACCGCGAATCTCTAGGAAGAACAGTTGGGAAAGCTCGTCTTCGTCGTCCGCCCAGTTGTCCTCTATGAATAATGTTAGGGACTCGCAATTTTGGAATTGTGCACGCGGCAAGTGGTACTCTACAAAGCTGGAATCCTCAGTAACAGACGCTTCTCCTTTGTGCACCCCGACATTGTTAGGATGCTCAGTTTTGAAATCTACCTTGCTTTCACCGCTGAGGGTATCGAAGTCAAGACTCTTTTTGAAGTTATTGAATATCTTAATGGTGCGCGGCGTGGAGTAGCCCGAACTGTTAGCGTTGGTTCTCAATACCACCGAGTGAACTTTACAACTATTCACAAATGGAATATTGATTATCAATTGGCAGTCGGCATCGCTTTCCAAGTATATTTCTGTATTATACTTCTCTTCGAGTGGTTTAATAAAGTATTTGTACAGTTCTTTACCAGTTGCTCCTTTACCTACGCCGTTTAGACATTTTATTTTCGGGGTATCAATTTGCTCATATAGTGATTGGGCAGCACTTGTTGCAATTGGGGCCTCATGACTGTGCCCGTGATCGTGTCCGTGATCGTGTCCGTGATCATGTTCAAAATGCTCGTCTTCGCAATGGTGGCTCATTGTCTTCTATCTATCAATTTCAATGTGCTAACTCAAATATGTAATCCAAGCTTAGCAAGAAAACTTATAATAAATGAATTGGTAATTCCAACTTCCTTCAGGTATGATATTAAATACAAACGTACTTGCTGGGGCTAAATGTTGACTTAAGACATGGAATCGGTATTTTATATCTCATTACCAGGATCATTCTGACAAGCTGAGATCCCATAGTATATGAAATTTCATTGTACGATGATTTGTTGGTAAACGTAGACTGTCCGAAAAGAAGGGCCTGTCTGATTCTGATTCTGCTTCCTGCAATGCTTCACTGTTTTTCTGTTCTCTAGAAAATGAGAAATACGTGAAAAAGAAAGCGGAGTGCAGTTTTTTTTAGCAGAAAGAAAAATGCTCGTTCAGAAAATCTAATACTCAAGAAAACTCGAACTAGCATGGACGAAACGCAGCATTTCCTCCCAGCTTTTTTTCTTCTAGCCACATGCGAAGAGATGGAGGTGATCTACAAAGAAACAAAACTACAATATTTTTGAGAAAGGGAAGCATAACCATGATTAGCAAATATAGTTTACTCTTATTTCGTAATCGACAAGATATATAGGGACTGGAATATTGTAAGGACTAGAAGGCATCCAATTCTAAAAGCACACGTTATCTTCAAACACCAACGAAGCGCATCCACCTATCGGAGATAGTACACTAGCCCAGCTTTTGGTCATATTATAGCATACCGGATTTTTAAGAAGATACAGTCATTTTATGGCAGTTTTGTTATTTGGTGTTTAATTGTAACTCCATAGGACCTTGAGAATATTAAAACAGGAACGTTTTATTTGATACCTACGGCCGTGCACTGGATTGTAACGATATTTTACTAGTGCACTATAAGAATATAAAATAATCCGAAATAGTTCACAAGATTACCATAGCTAATTGGTCGAACTATTACCAACTTATTAAAGGTTAAAGACATCTTTAAAGACTAACAGATCAGTAAATATTCCCATTCTAATGACTACAGATAAGAAACCCAAAGGTATCTCGGCGGCATTAACGTTCGGTGCTAACGGTGGTTTTGATAATCAGAACAAAATGAAAAAGGATGGTGGTTTATTGCTTGTGCATGAGAAGAATAGCTTGGGGATAGGTGGTATGTGTAGATACATTTTACAAGTAGATCACAAAAAACTTAAAGAGGATGGAATTGATACGCAGGAACTATTTTTAAGATTTAAAAACCTAGAAAGTCCGTTACTGCGACCAGTTTATCTAACTGGCCCATATGCATTCTATATTGACGTAAGGCCGTGCAACTATGACGAGGATAAGACCTATATTGGTTCGGAGGATGTAGCTTTTTGCAGTGATTTAAAGCCGGACGAGAAATTTAAGGCCAAACTCTATTTCAATGCCAATTCTCGATTGCAGACCAAGAATGCCCGAGATGAAATATATTCCTGGACTATAGACATTATATCACAACTAGCTGTTGTTACTTTCCCTATTCTGAAATATAGCTTTAAAGTAGGGACTTCAAAAAAGATAGTGAAGAAGTCAAAGGGTAAAAAAGTCACATCTGTTAGGGGGCTAAGTTTGAAAATGTGGGATGAAAAATCCTTGTGGAACTTACCGCCTAAGTATCCTGATAAACCAATTCATTTAGTAATACTCACACATGGTATATTTTCAAATGTAGGATGCGATATGCTCTATATGAAGGACAAAATTGAACTGACGGCCATGAATATCGAAGAGCGATATAATCCCAATGTGGTTGTTAGAGGGTGTATGGACAATATGGGCAAATCGGCACATGGTATTTATTATCTGGGGAAGAGATTAGCCAAATTTGTAGTGAGAACTGTTGAAGAATTAAGAAAAGAGTATCACGTTGATAAGATATCATTCATTGGCCATTCCCTCGGTGGTCCTACTCAGTCTATGGCTATACATTACATTTCAGTTATGTATCCTGACTTTTTTAATACTGTGTCTGGCATAAAACCAATGCATTTTATTGCACTAGCCAGTCCCTTTATCGGTGTCATAGGTGATTTCCCATTATACTTATCTGTACCGCTTGATATGGGTGCTTTAGGATTGACAGGAAGGGACTTGAATCTAAAATACACACCCTTAACATCTAACGAAGGTCTTTCAGCTTTAACATTGGCGCAAGAAAACTCACATCTACCAAAGAATATTCTTGAAATAATACCTCAACCACCAGCACAGCAAGTTTTCCAGTTGTTTATGAACAGAACCTTATATGCAAACATTGTTCACGATGGTATAGTGCCTCTTCGTACAGCAGCTTTGTTATACTTAGATTGGAGAAGTTTGACACAAGTAAAAGATATTAAAAAGTCTGCTGGGGAAAAGAGTAATAATAAGATTACAGAAGATTCACCAACAGATAACGAATCTGTCAGTACTACAAATAAAGATAACAAAATGGGAGAAATTCCTTCAGAAAGCCCTAACAGTAAGAACTTTTTACAATGGGCTCTACCTCAAGTAATAATAAAAGGACCCAAGATGAATAAATTCAAAAGAGGGCAAATCATGGACACCAAAAGTAATGAATCTTCGGATACGGACACTGAGAGCTCAGATAGTAAGCAGGAACAGAAATTTAAAGGACCCTCTGAAGCATCGACGTTCATGTCAGCTCTGTCGACTCTTACCGCACCAGTACCGACTCAAGAATACATTAAAAATCCTAAGGTAAGGAAGGACCGTGTTGTTCATGATAGAGTTTACGAACCACAAGATCTACCAGAGCAACATTACTTGAAGAGATCTACTATGAAGAGAGTGGTATATCCAAACGAAAGTGTGAACCGTATTCAGGAGCGTATTGCTAGAGCCTGGCAAATGAACATGTCTTGGAGAAAAGTCCTGGTTGAAATTCAGCCAGATTCACACAACAATATTGTTGTGAGAAGGAGATTTGTTAATCTTTATGGTAATGTAGCAGTATCTCATATGGTCAGAGAGCATTTCGGGTTGGAGGCATGTAAGAAGCAAGCTGGTGTTAATAATAATATCAAATTAACTAAACTATAAAGGACATATTTAGGATAGAAAGCTAAAATTTAACTTGTTTAAAAAAAGACTATTAAGTATTAGAAAGTTTGTTGAGATCATATCTTAAAGAATATAGAATATAGAATATTTGAATTATTCATTGTTATTATTAATAGTGAATTCTGGTAGCAACCCACTTACCCTCCATCTCCAGCGTAGTTTCCTTCTAGCATCAATGAACCAGCTAAGAGCTTTGTTGGGAAAAATACTATTCTCTGGTATCTGTTTACTATTTTTAATTAGTTGCGATTGCAGAGCTTTTATCAGATCCTCAGAGAAAGAGTCTCTCCTCATAAGTTGGAGGCTCGAGTTATGTGGTGGAGTGACTTCTCGACAAACAGTATGACTGGATTGTATAAGTGATGAGTCAAGCGTATTTTCTTCAAATGATGACGAATCTAAAGAATACTCAAAAGTACTTTCGAGTTCACAGCCTTCCAACAGTTTTGCAATTGTTTCATACTTCTCGGTACAGCTTCCACAGACCAATTCTTTAAAGTCATTCTCTTTGTATAATAAGGAACTCACTTCATATAATATTTTCTCGCAGATGACACATCTTTTCAGTTCATTAGTGCCTTTTGAGAGAAGATTGGATATGTATAGGTCACAATCTGCGGAATTAGATTTGGGTGATAGGAATTCATTTAGAACTTCTTTTATGCATTTTGAGGATCCTGCCTCATTTTCTTCATTCGTAGAGCTATCGACTGTAGAGCATTCTTTCAGGTAGTGTACTTTTTTTTTTACAGGTAAATGATCGGTATTCGAGCTTCTTATTTTGGTTTTTAAATTGTGTAATGACAATTTTGGCTTTAATCCGTCACTATTTGAATTGTATCTCTTCCTCTTCCGCGTACTTTCGGTAAATGATCTTTCACTGTCTGATAGGAGGTAGTCTTCTACAATAACAATAGGATGTGTGTCCTTTCCTGATGATATCATTTGCTCAGATGGACTGGATTCTCGTTCGGGATATCTGTTACTATATTTATAGCTTATGTATCTTTTGTTGCCATTATTGTGCACCTTAATCTCATTGGCTGGTGTCCTGAACGACCTCTTGCTAGGCAGAATACTGGAGTCATCGGCTGTTATTATATCGTCAGAATTATCATCAATTATGTCACTAAGGATAGCGCTATTGTCAATTTTAGTACCTTTTGGAGCAGGGATCGGTAAGCTCGTGAAATGGGTTTCATCTAACAGTTCTAACTTAGATGTAACGTTTTGCAATCCTGATGGTCGGCTTGGTTTGGCTCCTATAAGTTGGTTTGTTCTTCTCTTACATCCTGGATTCTTGTTTTTTACCAATTTTTCTGTGATTGGGAATTCATATTTTTCTGTTTGAGAGTTAGAGTTTTTTGATGGTGTACTATTACTATTAAACATAAATTCTCGTTGATCATATTTCCACCTTAATAATTCTGATCCACTCTGATTTTCTAATGCTGTCTGGTCCCGTTCATACGGATTCCTGATAAATGAAGATGTTGTCGGTGTTTGAACTGATAGTTTACTCAAATGCGTGGAATTGGGAGTCGCACTGACAAAGGAGTTACAATCGAGGGGCTCAAACACTCTTAATCTAGTCTGGTCATCCATCCTTGCTAAATTAAAGTTGTTCGAATACCAATATCAGTTAATCTAGTGCCTTGTTAGTTTATAAATTCCTTCTTTTAAATCTTCTCTGTAGTAATCAAAGCATAAACTATGCCAATTGTCGCCTTCTATTAGTTCTCTTATTTCTGTATTTCGTTTTTAACTAAACAAGTCTATATATACCTTAGTAGTATCCAGTTATCTTGATCAAGGGAACTACTATGTTAAAATTTTAGATTGTCTTCACTACTAACTTAATGTAAGTCATCGGGGGAGTCAGAATTTCTGTTGACGGGTTTCCCGAAAAGGAAAAATCTTTAATTTTTCAATTCACAATGATATACAGTTTCGATTGCGAATAGAATATTCAGTTTCTAATGTGATTGAAAGTCATACGCAGGTTTCTGATTGATACCAATCTGAATTGTTGATCGGCTTGTATTAAATATGATATTACCTATTGCTTGGGCTGTATAAGTAGAGTATGGCTGACATTTATTTCTATTGACATTTATATAGATTAGCTATACTCGATAATACAATATTTTGGTTAACTTACTTTTCAAAATTAATAATTATAAAGTTAATTGGGATTGGTAAATGATTTTAGAGATGATTAGGGTTGTCAATCTCTTACGGTTGTAAATTTGGTCAGAATTTTCCTGTAACGAGTTCATGATATCCTCGAAGCTACGACCAAATATGTTCACCTTAGTCAAAGAGAATAAACCTCTTGATTTCAGAAGCTGTGCTGAATCTTTGTTGTATATATCCAAAATATCGAAATCATCATGCATTACCAGCATACCAGCTATTTCAAAAGCAATGGTACTAGAGTCAGATTGTTGCTCAAGTGATGAAATTCTTCTTAGCTCTTGTCTAGTAACAAAATAATAACGGAAAACACATTTGGGGCTGATACCTAGAAGATACCTTGTCAGCAGCTCGAATCTCAACTTACTTGGCTCATCTGAAGCAGGACTAGCAAATAAAAGAGCACCTTGATACAATGTTATGTTTGAACATTCATTATCTGAACTGATCCATTCCACTAGAGCTCTGGGTATCTTAATATTGTCATCTAGTTCAATATAATCACTCTCGAAGCCTACGCTGTCCAAGATATTTAGAAAGGTTTCCTGGTTGGAGACCAAATATAGCAGAAACAGATAGTTTAAGTGGTAACTAGTCCTAGGGATCATTTGATGTTCTCTGAAGGAATATTTAAAAGCTGTCATCAGGCAATCGAGAGCGACACCTCTTAAGACAGCTAAAGATAATCCCCTGGTTATAAAACCAAGAATTAAATGTTCAAAATTATCTTTTGTCCACAAGCAATCAGTATAGCCTTCTAGTTCTTCTAGTAATTCAGATGCAAAGCTCCTCGATTCTATTAAAAGTTCAGAAATGAGCTTCTCTGTATTATTGATTTTATAGTGATACTCGTATAAATGTTTGAGGCAATTTATCAAGAATTGCAATCCTCCTTCAAACAAAATCGGATGAGGTGATTCAACAAAAACTGTTGCTAACCAAAACATTCTTGGCAGCATTTGACCAGCAGGATCTAGACCAGCGACAATTTTACTGTAGGTAAAGATGTGTGAAATACCAACAAATAGCTGTTCATCAGTGACAACTGGTTCAGCAAAGATTTTCATTGTTTCGGCCAAAAGATCTCTGCACAAAATTTCATTGGTATCTATCTTCCCAATAATACCGAGAATCATGATAGCTCTAGCTGACAGAAATGACTCGTGGTTGAATACACAACCCAACAAATACTTCTTATATTTAGTTTTCCACTGCGCAGCTTCAGATGTAGATCCATATTCCATAAGTTTGAAAACATTCGTAACAAAATGGTCAAGGGTTCCAAATTTGCTCGAGAATGAAGAAGCACTAAAATTTGGAAGTATACGCCCCTTCTCCTGACTAAAACCAGACATGAAATTTAGCTTTTGTCTTGCAAAAACAGCACATATGCCATCGAGCCTCTCAGAGTTTTCTTTTGGTAAAGATGAATTAATCATCAGAGAATGGCAAATATTCATTAATAGTTCATGTAGACAGTATCTGATGTGCGTCGGACCAATATCAATTAAAAGTGATATTATGAATAGTACTTCAGGAAGACACATTTGCGTTAATAAAGGTGATTCAAAAAATAGGGAAACACTAATCCTTACAAGAATTTCTAGCTCGGACCAACTGTGAGTAGACACCTCCATTTTTAATGATGGTAAAAAGGACTTTATTATATCCATTAGCTTCCCAATAACTTGGCACGCGACTTCAACAGTTGGGAAAGCTGTCAATAGGGATACAGCCTTTTTCCAATCTCTACTTTCAGAATCTCTGTCTAAAGCATGAGTGACAAATTCTTCTACTGTTACCGATGTTAAACGGTCATCCAATACAAGCAAAAACCAGATTTGCTGTAAATAAACTGTAGTAAAATCAGGGTCTTTTACAGTCAGCTGGATTAAGGATCTTATTATTTTTGATAAATTGTTTGCACCTTCTTCTTCATCAACCAAATAGACATATCTATAGAGGTTAGGCACCCAGTATGATAGACAGCAAATTATTGTAGGTATATGTTCATGAGGTATAACATCATTTTCCAAGCCTTCTAGGAAGTAAGTCCACATGTGTAGCGTCAGTTCAGGTGAAGATTCTGCTAGAGCTCTAGCAATAGTGGACAAGAAGGTGGTAGTATTATCTGGAACATACACTTCAGGTGCTTTTTGAAATCTGCTTCCAAAGTTTAGGTTGAAAGCATTCTGTGTTACAACTAGTAAATTGTAAGATATATTCTTAACCTCATTATCGTCGTTAAACAACCCATTCAAGATGACTAAAGACAGGTGGCAAATAATTTCTTGACTCTCTTTAACATACGATTCTTCATGAGTGCTAGTCAATTCACGGTTTTGACTCTCAGTACCATACTCATCTTCGATTTTAAGTTGTGCATAGTTGAACATTTTAACAATTTCAAGATATTTTTTACTAACTAAAACCAGTCTCTTACCGTTTATAAAATTTATTGTGAATTCGTTTGGTAGACCAGTAATTGAAGAAACACCAACTGTCGCTAAATCCACAATTTCATAGACATCATTAAAAGGAATATTCAAAATTTGGTTTAGTGCGTGCAGTTTATATTGTTTGGTTGCTTCATGTAGAATTTGGATATACCTATTACCAATTTTCAATGAAACATTCTCTAGATTTTTAGTATCTTCATGGTATAAAGATATATCATGCAGGGAGACTCTTGTATCTTGTACCACATCAGCGCCTTTTCCCGTCAGGCCTAGTGTTTTTACTTGTTCTTGGTCAGAACTGCTATTGATGAAATGATGAGGAACTTGTGCAACGAGATAGGGATTATCACCTCTCAAAACATTAACCCATTGATTCATGAAATTCTCGCTAACATTGAAATAGATAGCACCAATACAGTTTTCAATAGCTATATCAGGTAATAGACTGAAGAACAAAGACGTTAATTTATTGTAGTTCATGTCTATAGAATCACTGCCGGTACAATCTAGCACCAGATAATGCTTTGTCATCCACATTTTGGAATAAACCTGTATAGTCCTGTAAACGATGGCGTCGACCTCAATATTCTCTGCTTCAAACTTACGAAATGTAATAGTGATTATTGGCAAACCATCCAATGACATAGACTCATGCATAAATGGCTCATATTCATCACCTAATGATACATTCTTGAACGCGTTCCTATTCATAAACTCGTATAAATGTGGATTTTCTTCCATATGCTCCACTATATAAGGAGGTATCTCATTCTTTAATTCAACTTTTGGTCTACCTAGAACACCCATAATATCATCAACAAATAGGAATGTTTTACGAACATAATCAAAGTCATCTAAAGAGACTAAGCTCTCCACAATCATTTTTCTAATTTCCAACTCGTGTTCATATAAAAACTTGTGTAAGAAATTAAATTCAAAATAATACGGCTCAGGGTCTCTTCTAATTTCTATATTCGGTTTGGAGTCAATAGTACAAATTTTTGATAAGAATTCAAATATGCGGTTGCTAAAGTCCTTAAAAATGTCTAACTTCTTGTTCAATATAGGCCATCTAGTTAGGTTTTCAGAGCCATTAGCCATATTTTGTAGGACCTTAGCAAGTGTTATTAAAGGCCTCTTATCTCTTGTTTGGGAAATCAGAATAATATTCTCGGCATCAGGACTGACTATAGCAGGGCCTAAAAATCTCAAAAATACGAAGGACCCAACAGCAATGAATGAATAATCAGGGAATTTTTCCTTTACCGAATGAAAAATAGTTTGGCAGATATTAATTAATTCTGGTGGAAAGTAATCCACAGATTCTGTTATAGCATTAATCAACTTGCTCATGTAGTGTATAAACATGTCGACGTTCTTTTCTGCCTCTGGATCATCGGGTAGTATCTTTTCTATCTCAAAGCTATCACGACTTTCGAAAAATTCATCCAAAACAGGTTTCAAGGTTCTCACCAGATAGCTTTGTCCCTTAGATCTGGCATACAAAGAAAGTGCCCTAGTTGCACAGCTATTTCTTCTCAAGACATCGGCATATCTCGACGCCCTATCTATTTCATCTTTAATCAATTGTGTCACCAATATGTGTGAAGCATTTCTAGAATCAAAACCATTGACCAGTCCAGCGACAAAAGCATCTACATCACTGGCAGGACATATTATACCTGCTTGGAAAGCCAAATGTGGATGTTCAATGAGGTATTGAACCAGTTGATCTACCGCATAAAGCTTCTTCCGCTCTGATTCAACTTTTAATTTCGGGTAGTTTGTCACAATGTTAATGAAAACTTTCAAAAATGCAATTCTTATGTTCTTGTCTTTAGAGTAACCCATCGGCAATGTGAATTGCAAACTAGCATCTACGTTAGCATTTGAAAGGTTCGTCAATGATAAAATGACATTTTCATTTAAGATAGTTATTTTGTGTTTGAGGGATACTGGGAATCTCTGAATATCGGTACTCTTCTCTAGACCCTTTAAGAATATGGTAAAGTAGTTACCAAACACTATTGTACTTGCTCTCTCAAGTTCGTCCTTGGAGGCAGAAGGTGGAATATCCAGTGGCACATTTTCGGTTAAGTACGCAACAGCTTTAGATGTTTCGATAGCAGTATCAATGTATAGGAAGTCGAGATCTCTTTTTTTTAAATCCATTTCCCTTAGAGGTTTGGACAGATTATCAAAATCGTAATCAATAGATATAGTAACCTTAAACCAGTTTGTAAGTAATTTCAACCATTTATTCTTCAGGTAAAAGTGGTTCTTTATCCCTAGACTAATTTCGGAATGCTGGATTGCTCTAAATAATTTAGCCATCTGAATAATGGCTTTATAGTATTTCACAGAGCTATGAGGTATTTTTTCAACTAGATCACTCAATTGATCAATGGTTGATACAACTCTAATAGAAAACAAAAGCATGATGCGTTCATCATCATCCCTATTCAGGACAGTTCTGACAATAGTTATGATCTGCTCTAGTAAAACAAATGAAGATTCATGAACTTTTTGTGAAAGATTTACGGATCTTAATTCCTCAATCTTAATTCTTAGGTTATCAAACAGAATATTAAATGATAAGGGATGTAGTTCCATGCTTAGAATATCTCTAGAGTTCTCTCGGGTAAGCAAATCAGGATTATTCAACCACTGGCATTGCTTAAAAACAAAGTAATCCATTTTTTTGATAAGGTCCCCTCTGAATTCAAATAAATGAGGGACGTTATCTGTGCTTGTCTCTCCAAAAGAAAGCAATATACCTGACATACTGGCCAGTATACCAGCCAAACTTCTAAAATCTATTAGTTCTTCCTGAGTTATGTTTTCTTTCCTCATATAACTAGACCACTTTCGGTAAATAACATCCATGGCATCAAGAAGAATAGTGTCTGGTCTTTTGATGTGATGTAAGATTTTATTTCTTAAACGTCTCTGAAATGCGACCGATCCAGATGCGGCATAATTATCCCTTGACATAGCAACAATAAATCCAAGATTATATATACAAGTCCTATCAATTTCCCCGACATGTTTCTCATAGCAGTTGATAGCAAACAAAAACTCCCCAAAACCCTTTTTTAATAATCTTGGAATTTCTCCTTTATTGCAGTATAAGGAGATAAATAGCCCTCCTCCAACAGTAGCTGTTAACAACGGGAATGTTACAAGCTCAGTAGAATAAAGTGCATATTGAAGATCTTTTTGAGCCGCTATTCTTGATAAATCAGATTTCACGTTCAAAAACTTTACTACAATCCTTAAAATTATCTCTCTCTTTTTATTATCAAGTTTTAGATCAAAAAGTGAAGCGGCAAATAATGTAATTGTGTAGTTGCATAACAAGTAGTGCTCGTTCAAGCTTCTGGCAGTGATATCACTTGAGAATTTCGATATGTATCTTATTAGTACATCCATAAATGATTGTGCTGTAGTTTGTAATCTAGTATCCGTGTCAATTATGGCAACAAAGATTGGTTTCATGATGTTTCTGAAATCTTTAGAAACCCAAATAGTGTTTAGATTCTGATCATGAGGGAGGATAAAGTAATTAGTCATTTTTTTAAAAATGCTGAAAATATTAATCATAATCCTGCGGGCGTCATCATTCTCATTCGTTTTCAATACAATTACATCATCTGAGTCTTGCATTTTTAGTTGTGGTTTATTTTTATCATCCGATGATCTCCTGGATTTCTCTTGACTTCCTGAAGATCGAGTGGTTTTTGGTAACGATGAATGTGAAACGGATTGGTTTGAATATTCACCTGTACTAGTTGCTCCAAAATAATACGGGCTTTGTCGAGTTCTTTCACCCTCTACTTGTGGAGAATCAATCTTTACATTTTGAAGCCTACGTGCATGTGGACTTAATACGTTCATTCCTGGATTATTCCTGTAATTACCAATTGAACCTGGTGTCGAGGGTGGTGAAGCAATTGTAGATAACGGATTATGAGTTAGATTTGCGGGCGTTGAGGTGTGGGCAGGCGTTGAGGTGTTTGATCTCCGTTCTGTAGATTCTGCAATGCTCTTACCAGTATCAGAAAGATTTATATCAGATGATGATGATACAGCAGACAAGGTAGGTAAAACTTCGTGCACATCCCAATTTGTGATTTTCTTCTGAAGTTTCAACTTAACGCTTGAATCAGTCCTATCTAGAACAGGTGGATTAGAAGGTTCTAAACCTGCTAGCGTCTTTATGGTATCATATTTCTCTAAAATGGAGCCATCTAAAATTGATGAAACAATAGATGTTACCTTTGCATCAAAGTATGGGAAAGCTTTCAGTAAAATGTCTGCAATAATGCAAAACAAGGATTTTAAAAAATTGCTACTTGATAGTGCTACTTTCTTCCGTAAAACATCAGAACTTAGTAAATTAAAAAACACTTTAAAACCTTCAGTATATAGAAGGAGTCTCCTTAGATTTAAACCGGCCAGTTCCCTTTCCAGGTGAATATGAGAAAGAAGCTTATCAGAATCTAGTTGTATTGCTGCTGCAAAAAATTCTAGTTGAAGTCTCCTATGGCTAATTGGATTTCTTTCAGTACAAGATGCAATAAAGCCATTCGTCTTAGACTCCCAATTTTTCCCTACATCTAGATTATGTCCAAGGATAGAAAATATTCTCTTGGCAAACAAAACCGAAGGCAGATTTGAATCAATTAACGAAATAGAGGAGGTTAATGTAACCAAAGCAACTAATGTTTTAAGCGAATCTACTAGTGAGACATCAGAAACCATTTGTGCACCATTTAAATTCCTTATCAGCATTGTTATAAACTTTACTGTCTTCTTTTTGGATGAGGATAGGTTAGTTAATTTCTTTAAGCCATGAGTAATCTGTTTTATACTCTGATTTTTTTCTTTTTCTTTTGAAGGATCATCATTTTGCATATGTGTACCAGCACCTGCATCTCTAGTTCCTTGTTTTTGTGAGTATTGTTGTATAATTTTCGAAGTATCAGGAATATACCTGAAAGTCATGGCATTAATATCAGTAAAGACATCCGTATCCAACAGTATTAGTGAAAGTAAAAACCTTAAAATAGAAGTATGGGAAGATAGTTCTGTTTCTTCATAGTTTGAGAATAGCTCCAACACATACTGTAAATGTCCTGAACCAGACGTCGGTATTTCATCCTCGTTGGGATGTGTGAAACTAGCATTTGTTGTCGGAGTATTAATATTTGAATGTGTCGAACCCATAGTACTGTAAACGGATTCGTCGATGTTGTATGACCTTTTACTAGAATGTATAGAGGCTGTTTCTTCTAATGGAAATCCTTGCGCTTGTGTCCTCGAATTAAAATCTAGTGACATTGGGAGTGGTGATAAAGGGGACGCGATTTGATTACTACCCATTGTAGGGGATGTTATAATGCCATCGTTACTAGTCAGTGTAGGGGAAAATAATACCGGATTTGTACTTCCTGGAGATGTGGCTTGGCTTTGTTCTGTTTCAACTGGCTGTGTTGTTGATCCGTTATGGCCCCTCGTGTCGTATATATTAGTCAATAATGATGAGACATTGAATGTAGAATAAATATCATCGAATAATACTGAAACACAGTAAGGAATCGTCGCTATGGAACTATTGCTGTTCCCTTGGTGGAAGGTATTCGATTTGGAGCTGTCCAGATTTTGTAAGGCGTAATATAGTTGGACATATTCATTAGGTCTTGATAAAATCCAAAATAAAAATGCCTTAGAAGAATAATACAACAGTAACGAGTGAAAAATTGTTCGTTTCATAAATCCTGATAGATGTCGCAGTGTCTCCAAAAATGGGCCCACATTTTCTGGCGTTAAAAATACACATCCAAAGAAATCAAGGTACTTTACTATGCCTAGCTCCGTTAATGTATGTGATATCAAAAGTGGATTCGTCACTTTAGAGTCTACATATTTATCATAATCTGCTGGATTTGCAGCAGCTATGAATCTTAGAATGTAGTCAATTGTTAAATCAACAGTTTCTGTATATTTAGGGTAGTTATGGTATTTCAACCAAGCTTGGAATTTTGGTAAGACGCTGGAATAAGTTATTGTACCATTGCCATACAAATTTTTGGACATGTTTTTTAATACTCTTAGTGTTCTTGTGTTATATTTTAACCTCGTACATACACTTAGCAATCTTGTAGCCAAGGTAGAATCAATTTGTGGAGGTGGAACTCTGTGAAAGCCTGGTTTATGTGTCGAGTAACCGATAGTAGATCCTGTAAACATATTACCAGCTCTCGCCTGTTCTCCCATATTCACATACTCTTTGTTATCATCTATTGGTATATTCTCAAAACTTGGCTCATCTTTAACTTTATCTTCTGGACTTTCCTTAGATTCCCAGCAAAATTCCAACGTATCACTTAAAAGTCTAAGGAGGACCAATACAGACTGCGCAACATCCTCATTAATTTCATCCGATATTAGTTCTCTACTTTCGGTCAGAGATTCTATGAGTTGTAATGAATAATCGATGACAGGATTCAAATCTCTGGATAAGGCTACATTCATAATCACGCCCCTGCATGAAATGAAAAACTGATCGCTCTCTACTTCTCTATAAGTCGTTAATGTAGATTCAACCGGTAGCACTGGTAATATTCGATCAAAAAATAGGTGGTAGACCAATGTTTCAGTCATTTTAGATTTACCTATTGGGTTGCTGAGGCTTTGCCTGTGCGAACCCCTCGAACCTGCGCTTGATTGACCTGATTCCGGTGATAGGACGTTCGGGGTTGCATTCGTAATTGGAGTAGTCGGGCGGGGAGGCCTTGGTGGTGGTACTCTATGATGAGCTGATACATGCCTCAAATCTGGTTTGTTCCCACTACTGCTGAACCTCCTATGTCCACTTTTACCAAAATGTGACATAATGTCTGTGCGTTTCTATCTTGCAGTCCTTCTGACACCTGTATGTGTAGTATCGAAAACTGGGTGATTAGATTGTAATTCTCAAAGTCTACCTACTTTCACGTACCTTTAGTCGTCCTAAAATTGTATTATAAATCGTTTACTAGTCTCAGTGCTGGAAAGCAAAAGTAAGTCGAAGTCCTGTCCTTGATGACCCACTTAGCCTATAAGTTCCTTATTTTTTTCTTTTTCGATTACCTTAAATTGCTTTTGTGTAACGCCCAGTGCTCGCACCAACTGTAGAACAACTTAAAAACTAAAATAAAAAAACCTCTGTGTAATCGGTATCAGCTTCAAGAAATTGAAATCGAGTTGTAAACCCCTGTAGCAATAGTCGTGACACGACTAATTGCCTTTATTATCCTTACTGCACTGCCATTTCCGCTCCCTGCAGCGAAATTTTTTTCTTGCCGCAGCGGAAACCGGCTAACATGGTGGGTATGTACAAGTTGAGTCACGTGATAGTAGGCACCTATTCACTATTATAAAACAATTATACATGAAATTGCAGTATTTATATGTAATAAATAATTATACAGGCATATTATGCAATGCTGATGCATTCGTTGGGTCTTTGCTAATTTACTTGTAGGAGCTGCTCTTGTGTTTTGGTGTGAATACGAAGGAGTCCTCTGTTGGGCCGAAGAACATTTCACTCAGTTTGATCCAGTCCTTCACGTCAGAGCTTCCTAATAGTGTCTCCATGTCATCACGGCCCTTCCATAACGGTGGTCTCTCGTTGAGTTGCACAGGTACACGCTCAAGGATACCCACTGGGATGTATCTGTGGAAGAAAGACATGAACTCACAGAAGAAACGACGTCCCAGGGCGATACCGTACTCATCGGTTCCCCAGTGGTCCATGGCAAACTTACTGTAGGTCTTCAGTATTTCTAGACGTTCCGAGCTGGTCTTATCCAGGTGTTGTTGGGCGTTTATCTCTTCGAATATCCATGGCTTAATCAATGCACCACGGGCGACCATGCAGGAGTCTACTTCGGGGTCTTCCAGATGTTGGTACCAATCGGTGTAGTTAAAGATATCACCGTTACCAACAAATTGTGTATGTCTGGTTTTCTCGTCATGATGAGACTCCTTACCTTGTGGTGACTCCATGAAATCGGCTTCGGCTTGACGAAGAGCATTGGCGACTTGAGAGACGTAATCCCAGTCGGCGACCTTTGTATAACGTTGCTGTCTAGATCTACCATGGAGAGTAATGGCAGCTACATCAGTTTCGAACACAAGACGGCGTACCAACGTATCCGCGATTGGATGGCCCTCCTTGGTACCGGTACGTATCTTCACAGTAATCGGAATATCACCAGAGACATAGTTCATTGCATTAAGACATCTGATCATTCTAGCAGGGTTATCCAATAAAGCACTACCGGAGCCTTGTCTGTATAACAAATCAATTGGGCAGCCCGAATTCAAGTTAATTTCGCTGATACCATTGGGGATATATGTGGCAAGCGCCTCGGCAGCTTTACTTGCCTGCCAGCCCTTTGAACAAGCGACTTGAACACCAAATCCTGGGTACTCAGATTCATGAGCTTTTGGTAAAGCCCATTCGGAGTTGGTACCTTGCACCAATGGCACTGCCAGAGCCATCTCGGAGTATGTCACGTCTGCACCAAGAGTCCTCATCAGTCTACGATATGGCAAGTTACCTACAGTGGTTAATGGAGACACAATCTTCTTATGTCTTAGATCAAGTGGCTTTTTCTCCTGGGCAAAAAATCTGGTGTCCTTGTATTGTAAGTACAAATCTTTTTGTCTTTGCCTGCGTTTCTGAGCTTCTAGTTCTCTTTGCACAACTTGCGGAGCTTTCTCCTTCTGTTCATCCTCGTTATCTTGTTGATCTTCCTTCACCTTCTCAGCTTCACGATGCATTTCTCTGTTCTCCTCTTGGAATGAGTCTAGGATTTCCAGAACTAGTTCACTCTTAGAGAAAGGGAAACGCTTCTTAATTAAGTCGTACTTCTGGTCCTGGGTAATATGGTTAATCTCATGCGACGCACTCGCAAGGTCAGACGGGTACTCACCAAGCAGTTTATGCGTCTCCTTGTCCATATGTGAGGACAGGAATCTACATTTAAAACCCATAGGACAGTATCCCAAGGTCTCAAACACGGGACACGTCTTGAACACAGAGCCAGTGATCTCGGGACGCTTGTGCTCCAAGTACGTTGGTATATCGTGCACAAACCGACAATTGTCTCCAAAGGTACACAGATCCACCTGGTTAGTCACATCTGCAAGCACATACTTGGGACACAGCGCATGCGTCTCCTTCTGCTGTCTGTTGTCCCTGTTCTTGTTCTGCCCACGCTTCTTCTTGTTCTTCTTACCACCAAATTCACCTTGCACAAACCTCTCAGACCCGGCTTCTTCTTCATCCACACGCACATTACTGGCGGCACCTACAACATACTCGGCCTTCACCTGAGCGACACCACGCTTCCTCTCACTCTCATCACTACCTTCCAGTTCACGCTTCATGGCTATATACGTCGTCTCGGTACCGTCTAAGTACCTGTCTCGAGGTAATATATATACTATACACCAGTTATACTACTTCTTTTCGCTGTTTGCCAAAAAGTGAAAAAAAATTTTCTGATCCACAGACGGCGCTGTACGAAGCTGATGAAAAAAGCGATGAGCTCGAAGCGATGAGCTTTGCAAGCGATGAGCTGGAAGGGATGGGTATAAGCGATGAGCATCGCACCTTCAGCAATATATAGATGTTGGCGGCCAGAGCTAGCTCATGATTTCGAGCTGACTGAGTTATGACTATTGCATGATTAACGCAATTATGGTGGGGGGAGGAGGGGTGCGGATTTTGTTGGGTATATGGTGAATGGTATAGGGAATGGTCTAAGGAACAGGAGTATAGAGGGGCAAGGGATTTGGGTTTGAGAACTGCTGGGGGACAATGGATAGGGAGAGTATTGAAGGTGGGAAAGGTCAAAGAGGGAGCGACGATGGGTTAGTAATGGCAAGCGTGGTATGTGACCTCGTGAGATATGTCACGGTCCAAGGAGTGATATGGAGCGACGGTGATGAGGAAGGATGGGGGGATTATATAAGTGGGCCGTGTAAATGCAACATATATGTATGTAGAGTGTAAGTTGGGTCACAGCAAGACGAGTCTAGTGTTATAATGGAGTACAACTCGCTGATGATGGATGCGCACGATGTTGGCGAGTATGAGATGGGTGATGCTTTTAAAGCCACCCATCTGAATGTGAAAGACGGCGGTGGACAAAGGATGAGCTACAGTGTCAGTCCGAGCAGTCGGCCTCTGATGACATCTGGTGAGGAAGTAGTGCACCACATACCCACGCGGGGGCCGAGTGATGCACAGGCGGCGAGGCTTCGGAGAGATTCTATAGCCCACTCGCAAGGTATTGGTGGTGTATCCTGGGGCTCACTGTCTATCAGCTCCTGGCTTAGAGATGAGGTGATGTTGCAACATCCGTCCTCACAGCAGTCATATCAGAACCAGGAACGCAAGTTTTCCATTAATAATGGTCTACTGCAGATACAAATGAATGCGCCTATAGGTCAAGGGCCTATATCGGCATCGACAAACACCTTTTTGCCTCACCTAGAAGAACAGTATTGCAAGGACTACTCTTGTTGTGGCATTTCATTGCCAGGATTGCATGACCTACTGAGGCATTATGAAGAAGCGCATATATCAACTTCACCAGGGACTTCAATGTCAAGGCCGGTTGGTGGTAGCGATGCATCTATGGGCATGAGTACAGGAACCGTTCAAACAAGAAATCTTATGGATAGATCCATGGGTTCTCATGGGATGTCTCCGCCTACACCAATGTCTTCACAGAGTAAGATTGGCTCCAATACATCGATAAATATGCACCAAATAAGTGGCGCTAACAATAATAATAATATTAAAAGCAAATACATGGTAAACAGAGGTCATAATAGTAATAATATAGTGGATACTGTGTCCACCAATGAAGTGTTCCTCAATAATGGCAGGGGCACTACCTCTATGGAGACCTCTAGAGGAACACAACCGATACATAAACATGCTCACCCTCAAGCATTGCAAAATATGATGATGCCACCAAATAATGGATCAACACAAGGTTTACATTCGTCCAATGTCGACATAGCCATCGATGACGATGATGATGACGAAGACGATGATGATGATGACGAAGATGATGAGGAGGAGGAAGAGCAGGATAAAAAGGAGTTCTACATTGATGATCCAGCAAGAAGATTGTATGTTATGGATCATGAGGAGTATAAACCTTTCAAGTGTCCTGTGATTGGCTGTGATAAAACATATAAGAACCAGAACGGGCTTAAATATCATAGGCTGCATGGCCATCAAAACCAGACTCTGCGAGAGAATGCCGACGGTACTTTCAGTGTCATAGATCCAGAGTCCAACGAAGTATCCACATTGGATGCCATGGGAAACGATAAGGATAAGCCATACCGCTGTGAGGTTTGTGGTAAGCGTTATAAAAACCTGAATGGACTCAAATACCATAGAGGCCACTCCACACATTGATAGACGTGCTTTATTTCGTGTACTTTTTTATGTTCTTTTATTTCTGACTATTATATTATTATTTTTGTTTTCTGAATGAAAGAAGAATAATGTTGGGGAGGTTTTATTTTGCATTTGTGTTTATTTATTATCTTTTTTTCTCTATCATCTTTTTAATCACAGAATTCCTTACTGTTAGTGAATGGTTTTTCTTCATTTTTACTACAATATTAGACATTATCTCGTTCCAACTGTCGTCTTGGAATAGATGTTTCACTGGAGGTCATTAACTTTGGCCCATAAGTTTCCTTAGAAGAAGCACAACTTTAAATAACACTAGATATGACTAGTTTTCAAAACTGGAACTGAACTCACTTCCAATCATATAGAGTAATCCATTGGATCATTAGGCTTCTCCAGTTTGTCGTTACTATCATGATATTGTTTTTGTTTGAGATGGGTTACTCTAAAATTCACATTCATTATATTCAAGTTTTCGCCAGCTATAGAGAAGGCTGTAGAAAAAAACACGATTATTGTGCTAATAGCTGATACTCATATATATGTTTCATTTCTTATGTAATTTTAGGCATTTACTGCCCACTTTTGTATACTGATATATAAGTGACCATTTGAAAGCCCAAGAGGCTCTTTTTAAAGCCAAAAATAAGCGAAATTAAGAATTTAAGTTAGCAGGATAGTTGAAGAAAGCAGACTCTATTGCAGCACAATTGTAGAGAAATATAACAGCGATAAAGGACATATCATGAAATTTAACCTTACAAGACCATTACAGATTGCACAATGGGTGAGTTATATCCTTGGAGTTGGTATTCTTCAAATTGTTGTAATTCTTCCCCTGGCTGTGTTACTGTTTCATGATTTCTATACAAGGTTACTACCGTCGGATTCCTCTGTATGGGTGCCATTGGATAATTTTAATAGCAATGCATCTGGGTTAAACACGAGGTTTAAACAAGGGATTGTTTGTGTTTCTCCAGATAAACAGTTACCGGGATTGAAACCGAATGGCTTGAGTCAGCCAATAGCGTTGAGATGCCATACAAATTACAAACTAGATATGAAACTAGAGTTCTATTGTCATTCTTTGGATGCCATTGGCAACAGTAAAGGGACAGATTTACAATACGCAGTTGTGTCCCTGAGTGATGACTCCAACTTGTTTTACAGATATAGGCAGCCAGTGATTTGCAGAAACCAAGGAGCAACAAACGTCCTAGAAGGAAATAATCATGCTAAATCCCGGATGGAAGTTCTAAGGAATGAATGGTTAAATAGTTTATCTTTGGAAGACATCGCAGATATTCCACCTCAACTGGAAAACATTGAAATATCGATCGATCTTCCAAACTCAAACGGTGAGATCCTTCTAGAACCCACTAGCGGTATCTTGTTAAGAAGATCATTTGAGCAAGGATTAAGGAATTGGATGCTACGCAGATGGAGAACTACCTATATTATAGGAACAGCTGTATTCTATATTAGTTTAAGTTTTATCTTCGTGATCACGTGTATGGCAACTTTCCTTATATTTACAAAGGTATATGGTAAGCATCAAAAGCAATAGATAAGTATAGTAGTACGCATGTAGACTAGCTATTGATTTAGGGTTTATTTTGCGACTGCTATGTGGGATTTACTATATTTTACAAGTTATCCATGGCAAGACCTGTTCAAGTAGTTCATATCACTCACAGTAGATCAGAAGTGAAAAAAATGAAAAATTGATGCGATGAGCATTGAAAAGGCTTGAAATGGACTGTTAGAAAGAGTAGATATGCCGATTCTAATAATCGTACTGTTCCAACTGAAATATAAGTTGATGCTGTTGAAGTATGATTGAAGTACCAGTACCGAAAGAGCTGACAAAGGAGAATGACCCGTTGCACATAATCAAGACTCGCGCCCAGACTCATGGCCGTCCGGCTACTATAGCTGGGCCAATGGTGAGGTATTCAAAGTTGCCATTTAGACAAACATGTAGGCAGTACGATACGGATATAGTTTACACACCCATGATTCTAGCGCGTGAGTTTGTAAGGAATCAGCAGGCTAGAATTGCGGATCTGACTACAAACAAAAATGATACACCCTTGATCGTGCAAGTAGGTGTGAACAACGTTGGTGATTTGATGAAGTTCGCTGAGATGGTTGCCCCATTCTGCGATGGTATTGGGATTAACTGTGGGTGTCCTATCAGAGAACAGATACGGGAAGGTATCGGCTGTGCGTTGATCTATAACCCAGACTTGTTATGTGAAATGGTTAAAAGTGTCAAGAGTAAGTATGGTGCCAAGTTAAGATTGGAGACAAAGATAAGAATTCATGATGATTGGGACGTTACAGTTAATCTGTGTCGCAGATTATGTGATAGCGGCGTTGATTGGATAACAATTCATGGGCGCACGCGGACCACAAGGTCATCACAACCAGTTAATCTTGAAGCTATAAAGTACATTGTAGATAAAATCAAAGACAAGAATGTACCTGTTGTGGCTAACGGAGATTGCTTTACCATGAAAGATTTCAAACATATTAGCGATTATACAGGTGTACAAGGCGTAATGGCTGTGCGCGGTGTGCTTGCAAATCCTGCACTATTTGCAGGCCATGATAAATGTCCCTGGGGGTGTGTCGAATGGTTTTGGTACTGGACTACCGAGTATAACACCTTGCCGTTTGCATTAACACAGCATCACCTATATTGTATGCTGGAAAACATGGGTATAAGACGTAAATTACTCAAGGAGATGATGTTGCAAAGGAGCTACCCAGAACTTTTAGACTGGTTTGACACAAACTTTGTTATGCATCGACATGGAGACAAAGAATTTGGCACCACCATTGATCCTCAACTGAAGACTAACTAGACTATCTTAATATATTTAATTGAAATAATGACAGAGCTATGTACCACACTTGTACTATAAATGCCAACAATATAAGATGCAAAGAAGTATGAATTGCCTCACAAACTAATTGATAGTGCGCATGGGGTGTATATCAATCGTGTAGTACGAATCATTTCTTTTGTCGTCTTTTGCAGCAATATAAAAGGGCTTATGAGTCTCATCGGATGGGGCTTCACAAGTTGCAATAGTCAACATTCAGATAAGCATTAAGCGTGTAGTTGCTGTATCCGGAGGACTGGTATAAGGTTTTGGGAGTATTATAGGTGTTTATTAGAAGAACGTTTGGTTTTTTGGGTTGTCTGTTACATTTTCGGAGTTTTTTTTTTGATAAGCTGTGAATATAGAAGCTATTAGCAACTTTTGTGTTTGAAGGGCTACATGATAGGAGGTAAAAGTTCGCCGAAATCGATGAAGAATTCAATAGGTAGTACACTTCGAAAGTGGAGAAGCACTCTGCGGAAGGTGACCCATGATACGTTGAACTCACTAGATGAGGTGACAGCAAATGAGGAGAAGATAGATGCTCTATTTGATGGAGAAGGTGGAAAAACTGTTAACTGGGGTCCAGTTCGGACCAGCAAAAATGGGTTGGTACAAGTGCATGAGGAGGATATGCTTGAAGAAGATGTTACAAATGATCTCAAGTCGTCAAGTTTCGGTTTTGAAAAGAGTACAACAGCTCAACCGGTTGGAATTCAAGGACTCTTGAAATCTGGAAGTATTGAGCAGATAAGCTCGGGCTCTAGGTCGCTTGTGGGAGGTGTAGGCGGAACTAGTATGAGGCTTTCAGAAGAGAGTGAAGAAGGTGGGTCAACTACTGGTACTAGCAACAAACATGAGCAGCTAACAATAATGAAGTCTAGCTCAGGAGGTAGCCAAGGTGTTTCACATAAAGAAAAGTTGACCTATGATAACTTTGACGCTGTTGCGGAATGTAATAAACTTCGACAAAGATCGGATAAGCCATTTGTTGGTGGTCCAAAGATCTGGGAGAAAAGGAGAAAGCTCTGGTGCGAGCCCTCAGTCTCTGCTGAAGAAATCGCTCACCGTAGAGAGAATGGGAGAGGTGTTTTTGATGCAATTCCAGAGGCTTATCATACTAGTGTTTACAAGAAGTTGGTTGTTGATAATAAACCTTTAAAGGAACCGTTGAACTTATCTCATGCGATGAAAGTAATTAATGCTGGTTGGATAGATACAAAAAAATGGGCTAACGCCGGTAAGGGATTGCCATAATCTTTAATATTGCATCTTACCCTGTTGTGGCATAATGGCATTTTTTCGACATTATTTTTTGATTGTTGTAGAGTCTGTTCTCAGTTTCTAATTTTTTGCATATTCAGATTAAGCACAGCTTTTTTTATCTTGATAATATTTTCACCAATACATCCAGAAAGACCTATCGATCCATTTGCCTTATCTTGGTCTTTATCTTTTCAATTTTTTATAATCATATTTTTGGATTATTTTTCAATTCTTAATTAGTCGTATGTTCAATTCACATTTTAATTAATTTTCTTTTATTATTTTTCTGCTTTTTAGCATTGTCTATTAAACTCTATAAAGTCAGAAGTAATAAACAATATGGAAGTCATCAAATCATTAAGCTCTGTATAGTATACACATATATAGAATGGGTCGAGTTATTCACTGATGTGATTTATTTTTATTGATATCCTGGATTGCCATTTCAATTATCCGTATATCTCTATCCACTAATTCAGCTTCTTTCTGTAAGTCTCCACTCCTTTCTTTAACTTTAGCATATCTATTTTTCAGCTCCTCCATAGGTGTAAAGCATCTCTCTATAAAACTCTGATCATGCAACTTCAACAATTTTTTCATCTGTACATCCATAATATACTTCCCATTATCTCCCAACTCTTTCAAAGACTGTCCTGGCTCACTCAAGGAGTGATCGTTGACTATCTTGTCAACAAGCGCATCTAGTTCGGTTGAAGGAGGCATTATTAATATGTGGCAATTTTGGGGTAGTTGATTCTCAAGGTACTTGTATCTCGATGTATCTATTACACACGTTATTGAAAATTGTATCTTTTATGCCTATCGTTTTCATAATTGATTTTAACAATGACAGATAAACACCAAATATGATCCAAAACATTAAATTTTGAAAGAATTATCGTCGTTGTGATAAAATAAAAAATCTGTATTATGCAATATATTTAACTATTTTGTATTCTATAAAGGCTTATGATCTAGAGACAAAATCAAGTACACTTGAACAGAACTTAACCAACTCATCCATTTTTTGCTCTGTGCCATGAACAGTTTCCCACTGGGAAAGTGCGTCTTGCAGGTCGCAGTTGGTATTGTTAGCATGAATCACATCACCGTGGGCCTTGAATAGTAAGTTCATGATCGCCTCATATAGTTCATAATTCTTATTAGTCTTCAAACCGGCAGTAAGTGCAGAAATGAACGCAATTATTTCTTCAAATGGCTCAAAGCTATTCAATGATCTGATTTCTAAATCAAGTGTAGCAGGAGACATGCTAACCAAGTACTCTAGGAACTCTTCATATTGATTTTGTTTATTGCCATGTAATAACAACTTTGTAAATTTGGATTGGAATCCACGGTTCGTACCAGGTTTGAATTTGGTTAACTCAGCTTGTGCTTCTTCTGACTGCTTTTGCTTCTCCTCCCTGGCTCTAATCTCTTCTGGCGTTTCAAAACTAATACCTTCACGACCAGAAGCTTCGTCACCCACCTTATCACCTGCAAGTTGTAAGAAGAATGGTGCCTTTTCAGGCTTCTTTGGAGCTTCCTTAGGTTTAGAACGCTTCTTAATCACATCAAGATGGAGGATGGTGTTCATTTTGTTTCTTGGTCCCAACGATAACGTTACGAGTTCACTGTTAACTTGTTCCACCGATTGGTAATTGTTTATATCAAGAGGTTCATGGTCATCACCGCCATCTTGAAATGCTCCTTCCAAGAATTGACTATTACCAGAAACTGAGGCATTTGGCAACATGATCTTTTGAAAGGCATCTTCGTCGATAGCCTTGGTAGAAATCTGCTTGAATTGTGCTCTATTGGTCCAAATAAAAATACCATTACCGATAACATGGGTAGTGGCTAACATATCACCATTTGGTGAGAATTTTAAGTTGGTTGCAACTGATTCAATCTTAACACCATCGATACACGATCCAGTAGGCAGATCCCAGGTTCTGATAGTAGAATCCAGAGAGGCAGATACCAACCAACGACCATCTGGTGAAAAATCGAATGCTGTTATTCTGTTACCATGTCCCCATAATTGTCTCACAACTTTTTGAGTAACAGTGTCGACAACTACAATTGATAAATCATCCAAGGCAAACGCACATAGATCCGACGATCTGTGGTAAACCATTGACGTAATTGGAGCATCCATTTGTAACTTGCCCAAGTATTTAGATTCATTGAAGTCATAGAAACCTATGATACCGTCAAGACCACAGGAAACCATCTTTCTGTTCATCCCATCCACAGCTACACCTGTTACTGCTCTCTTATGCAACCGGTACTTCTTTCTGAGCATACCACTCTGCATATTATAAACACCAATACCACCGTTAGACGAGCCTACAAAACCAAAGTTACCACATTGAGAAATGGCCACAGATTTAACCATACCGTCATCGATAGTTTCAAACGTCCATCTACCAACCCTCTTAGAGCGCATATCCCAAGTCCTGGCTGCCTTGCTTTCATTATGAGCAGTAAGAATATTCTCCCACTCGCCAATTCGAGCATTCTCAATGGCTATAGAAGAGACCTCTGGAAACTTTTCACGCATGGTGCTACCAGCAACTCTATTGCCATCATTCTTTTTATGTAATCTTTGTGAAAGTTCCTGAGATTGGGCATCTTTACGCAAGGAAAATGCCCAGACTGATTTATCTCTCGAAGCAGATAGAATAAAATGCGATTCGTCATCAGCAAAAGCAATGCTTGTCGCAGGTTGAGAGTGACCACCTCTAGAACGCAGAAACCTTGGTGGTTGCACTACCATGTCTTCATCACTTTGAGACAAAGATGGATCAAAAACATATTCTTTCAAACTGTTATCACCACCTGATGTGACAATTATTGGCTGACCATTTAGAAAACTTGCTCTTGTGACACCCCCAAATTCTTCGCTGTGTACATTCTTCAATAAGTGAATTCTAGCACGACGGTTCAAATCATAGAATAGGATATCACCCTTTGATGACCCAACGCAAATGTGAGAAGAACCGTCGGTTCTAAATGAGATGGATGAAATTCTCATGTTTGGTACTTTAATTGTCCTTACTTTTCTACCGAGACGTAAGTTAAATAGTATCACCTCACCACTTATAGTACCAAGTGCAATGATATCAAGTGCTGGAGCAGCTTCACCCACAGTCAGTTGATCAGGGAAATCTGGAGAGCTATATAACAGCTTTCCGCTTCTAACGTTATACAGTAACACATTGATCTTTGTAACAACAACAATCTTGTTCAGATATGTGGGCATATGCAATACAGATACAATATCACCACCTACAAGTTCTGGAATCTCAAACTTGGTATAGAACTTAGTAGCATACTTATCAGTTGTTGAATTTTCCTTCTTGAAAATATGTACTTCATTATTATCGGTTGAAACACACAAGTAATCACCAAAAACACACAGTTTTGTAACTTTGCAGCCGTTACCAACCTCAATGGTGTGCTCTAATATACCACGTTTGTAGATACCTACTTTCCCTCCAAAACCAGCATACACATAGTGGAAATGGGCCTCCAGGCAACTGATCTCTTCGTCAGTCTCCCGATCAGAAATAAACAAAAGATGCAAATTGTTAGCATCGTAAATCTGAAAAGACTTACCAACACTGGTTACGATATAAAAAGTACTACCCAAACTGCCTACAGCAAATGGTGTCCCATTGCTAACGTTACCAATCACCCGAAATGGAGAAAATATCTTCGACGCATACCTCTTGGTAGAGGTGAGCTTCCTCCTCTTAGCAACTTCAGACATAGTCATTCTGCTGCTGAAACGCTAATATCAACTATCAATCCGACTTATAGACTCCACAGGCTCCTTTGCTAATTGTACATCTGCTCTTATATTATCACCGATGAGCTCATCGCATCGCAAAATTTTTTTTTTCAAAAATTTTCAAAATCGCAAATTCATCTCGCGAGTATAAATAGCCACGAGGTGAGTCGTGCTCCCCTTGGCACTGGAAGTTCAATTTAGAACCACCCGGACTGTAGCCGCTAAGTTTACGGTATTTAGCAGCACAACAGTTACGCATACAGATTTTGTTTTAGTTGGGATTTGTGGCATCATCTGTAAATTTGACGCTGAACTATGCAGGAGGAAGCCAAAAGTCCCAGCAATGGGCAGTTTTTGAACAAGTATACCAAGAAGGCAATGGAGTCAATTGCTCCTATACTGGAAGGGTTTACACCGAAGACTTCCTCAAGTGAAAATATGTCTCTGAAGTTACCTCCACCGATGCTAGATGACAAACCGCCCATGTATCGTAGTGGAAGCAGCAATTCGCACTGTGATCTAAGCATAGATGAGGGTCGCAAAGAGGGTGCTGGAAAGACAAGGAGCTACTCCGCAACTGTTGCGGCCCATGCGGTTGCTAAGATGCGTCAATTGGCGCTAGAAAATCCACCAAGTAGTGATGGCTCTGGTAACACTAGCAGGAATGACTCTGCGGTGACTTCACCAGCAAATACTCCAATTACAGAACTACCTCCTCAGTCAAATATTCCTTCAAATACTTCTTCTAGAAAGTCTTCTACTAGTCAAGCTAAACCATCGCTTCCCAAGATAGGCAAGATTGGTGTCTGTGCTATGGACGCAAAGGTGCTTTCCAAGCCAATGAGACATATTCTAAACAGATTAATGGAACACGGAGAGTTTGAAACTATTATATTTGGTGACAAAGTTATCTTAGATGAAACGATTGAAAATTGGCCAACTTGCGATTTTTTGATATCATTTTTCTCTTCAGGTTTCCCACTAGACAAGGCTATAAGCTATGTGAAGTTGAGAAAGCCTTTTATTATTAACGACTTGACGATGCAAAAAGTTTTATGGGACAGGAGACTATGCTTAAGTATTTTGAATGCGTCCAAAGTTCCCACACCAAGAAGGCTTGAGATTAGTAGAGATGGTGGTCCCCATGTTGATGATGAGCTTCACGAAAAACTGAAGATGCTTGGCGTAGAAATCAAACCAGTAGAGGAACCAAATTGGCGGATGGTAGACGATGATACACTAGAAGTAGGTGGTCAAATAATGCGCAAACCATTTGTCGAGAAACCTGTGGATGGTGAGGACCACAATATCTACATCTATTATCATTCCAAGAATGGAGGTGGTGGTAGACGTCTTTTCCGTAAAGTTGGTAACAAATCTTCTGAATTTGATCCTGCACTATTAGCACCAAGATTAGAAGGCTCTTATATTTATGAAGAGTTTATGGATACTGATAATTTTGAAGATGTCAAAGCCTATACGGTCGGTGAGAATTTCTGCCATGCTGAAACGAGAAAGTCACCTGTTGTAGATGGTATTGTTAGAAGAAACACTCATGGTAAAGAAGTCAGATACGTTACTGAGCTAAGCAAAGAGGAAAAACAGATGGCTAGTCGAGTATCAAAAGCTTTTTCACAAATGATTTGTGGATTTGATCTACTACGTGTTGGCGGTAAAAGTTATGTTATCGATGTCAATGGCTTTTCTTTTGTCAAGGATAACCAAGAATATTATGACTCTTGCGCCAGAATATTAAAAGAAACATTTATTCAGGCTAAAAAGCAAATAGATATCGAGAAGCAAACATTGCCTGTAATTCGTGAAGAAAAGAAACAAAAATGGGTTTTCAAAGGCCTTGTTACAGTAATAAGACATGCTGATAGAACCCCAAAACAAAAGTTCAAGCATTCTTTCACCTCGCCAATCTTTATCTCTCTACTAAAGGGCCATAAAGAAGAAGTTGTCATAAGAAAGGTTAATGATTTGAAAATTGTTTTGCAAGCATTAAGGATTGCATTAGAAGAAAAAGCGGGAAATCCTACTAAGATTAAATTGTTGGCTAATACTCTTGAAAAAAAACTCGAATTACCAGGTACAAAAATTCAGCTTAAACCAGTTTTAACTCAGAACAATGAGGTTGAAAAAGTCCAATTTATTCTAAAGTGGGGTGGTGAACCAACTCACTCTGCTCGCTATCAGGCTACTGAATTAGGTGAACAGATGAGACAGGACTTTGACCTTTTGAATAAGAATATTTTGCAGGATATCAAAATCTTTTCTTCATCAGAAAGAAGAGTTCTTGTGTCTGCTCAATATTGGGCTACTGCCTTGTTTGGTGCAGATGAATTCAGTAGCGATGAAATCAATATAAGAAAAGACCTTCTTGATGACAGTAATGCAGCAAAAGACATCATGGATAAAGTGAAGAAGAAGTTAAAACCATTACTAAGAGAAGGTAAAGAAACTCCACCTCAATTTGCATGGCCTGCAAAAATGCCAGAGCCTTATTTAGTTATTAAGCGTGTTGTGGAATTAATGAATTACCATAAAAAAATCATGGATCATAATTTTGAAACAAAAGATGTAAGCAAGTTACAAGAAAGATGGTGTACCTCTGAAGATCCTGGTCTTTTTAAAGAGAGATGGAATAAACTTTTCAAGGAATTTGTTTCAGTGGAGAAAGCAGATCCATCTAAAATATCTGAACTTTATGATACAATGAAATATGATGCTTTACACAACAGAGAGTTTTTACAGAATATTTTTGATCCAGGCGAGTTAGCAAATGAAAATATCTCTAATCATTCTTTGGTTGATCGCTATCCAATTAATGTATTGGCTCGGAACAATTTTAAAATCGTCGACTCAAGCTATGCGGCTGGTACCTCTAGTTCGAGTAAAACGAGTGTTGGATCATTGGGCTGGGTTTTGGAAAGTGGTAAGACTAAAGTTAACTCAGAATCAAAATCTGCGTCTCCTTTTGATGGCCAGAAATACGTTCAATTCAGAGAACTATATAGACTCGCCAAAGTACTATTTGATTTTATTTGCCCTAAAGAATATGGTATAGAGGATGCTGAAAAACTGGACATTGGCTTATTAACATCATTACCGTTAGCGAAGCAAATACTAAATGATATTGATATTATGAAGAACAAAGAAGCCCCTGCATGTGTTGCATACTTCACAAAGGAATCCCATATCTACACTCTATTGAATATTATTTATGAATCAGGTATTCCAATGAGAATTGCAAGTAACGCGTTACCAGAGTTCGATTACCTTTCACAGATCAACTTTGAACTATACGAAAGTACAGATGCTAATGAGGTGAAGTCACACTCTATAAGATTGAAGATGTCTCCAGGTTGCCACACTCAGGACCCACTGGAAGTTCAACTGGACGATAGACACTACATAAGCTGCATCCCTAAGATGTCACTAACCAGACATTTGGATATGGAATATGTGCAGCAGAAGCTCAGAAACAAATTTAATAGAGTCAACATGCCATCTAAATTCACACCTGTCAATATAACCAGTCCTAATTTAACGTTCAGAAGAGAAAGTCTCACAAAGACAACAACAAAACGCGTTAAGAGTGGCTCAGTATCTGCCTCTGCTACTTCATCACCACCACCAGTACCATTATCATCAAATTCTTCATCTACCACATCAATCGATAATACTTTGGGAAAGTGAATGTACTAGACAATGGCATCACTATTCTTGAAAGGTTCCATTTCCGGCGTATTCCTCTGTCCATAAGATTTTTACGTATTCCATGAGTTGATTTGAAAAATTTCAATAAAATCGATGCTCATCGCAGGACTCTATAGTGTAAATATGAAATGCTTTAGCATAATATTGTATTTGAAAACCGAAACAACTCGTAAAATCGGTATATCTGTAACGCTCCGAATATCATTATTTATTTGAATTATTGCATAAACAAATGTCTGATACTGAGTCCTTAAATGATGCCCTAGGCTTATTTGATGAACCTGAAGACTTTAGACCCGAGAAACCAAAAGAACATTATGCAAACTACGAAAGGATAGATGTCCCTGACATCTCAAAAAGCAAAATTACAAACTTGAAACTGCAATTGGTTGGTTCTTCACCTTTATGGGGCCATTTACTATGGAATGCCGGTATATATACTGCAAGACATTTGGACAAATACCCAGAATTGGTGTCTAACAAAAACGTTCTTGAACTTGGAGCAGCATCAGCTCTACCATCACTGGTAGCTGGACTAATAGGTGCTAAGAGAGCAGTGGTAACAGATTATCCTGATGCCGACCTAATGGCAAATATACAATACAACGTCAACACCATAATTCCTGATGAATTAAAGGAAAACGTTAGAGTTGAAGGTTATATATGGGGTAATGAATATGATCCATTAACAATTCATTTGGATGGTGACAAGAAATTTGATCTTATTATACTGAGTGATTTAGTCTTTAATCACAATCAACATGATAAACTACTACAAACAACCAAAGATTTATTAGCAACCAATGGTAAGGCGTTGGTTGTATTTTCACCACACAGACCTCACTTACTCGAAGCTGATTTACAATTCTTCGAAACTTGTAAAGAATATGGATTGACTCCCGAAAAGATTGAGATGGTCAACTGGAAACCCATGTTTGAAGAAGACGAAGAAACCGCCGAAGTCAGATCTCGAGTATATGCATATTATATGACTCACGCTTAATTGTAACATTTCCTGTTTCCTATTTTAACGATATTTATTTTATCTCTGATATAAGGCATTGGAATATGATTCAATAATTCAACCTGTGGTAAGGTATCTATCTGGAACAAAACAAACGGGGTTAAACTATTTAGCTTATATGATTTTTCATTATTTTTATTGGAATGGATATGTAATTTATAGTGAAGATTGAAACGTTAAGATTAGTGACCAAAAAATGCCTGCAACCACAAGTATCTTAAAGATTATGCATGAATGGGAACTGGTTAAACAAATGATGCCTTTAAATCAACATAATTACACTGAGTAAAGACTGAATTTCCGCTATCATAAGCGTAGCAAGTTGTTCCGGCGGCACATGCCATCTCAACCCAGCTACCATGAGCACACATAGCGAATTTACCATCTGCAGAGCAAGATAATTCACCATCTTGACAGGAAGATTTACCATTGAATTGACCGGCGGCATATTGCGCATTCAATTGTTTAGCTATCGTATGAGCGGGAGTGTCTGGAGAAGGATTAGCAGGAGATGAAGGAGCTGGAGTTGAAGGGGTTGGGGAAACATCATTCAAATGATTAGATGGACTATCAGGTGTAGTCGTGGTTGTACTAGGAGTTACCGAAACTTGAACATTAGCTGAAGAATCTTGAGCCGCTGCAGGTGGTGTGTTAGTATTTGGTTGAAGCGTAGTGGTAATATGAGAGTTGGTAGGTGTAGGCGCAGAGTCACTAAAACTGCTAGAAGAAATAATTGAAGTTGGCTCTAATGTGGTGGTTGTACGCTCTACAGAAGAAACTAAAACAGATGAACTTTGTTCGCCAGTGTTAGTGATTAGATTGGAAGGCATAGAATAGCTTGAAGATGTAGTAGGTGTCTCAGTGCTACCAGCAGCACTCTTAAGTATGTTTTTCATTTGAGACAGATAATCAGCACCATCGATAACGTTTGATGTGGCTTGAGATGCGTCCCACAAAGAGATACCACCGAAATTTGCTAAACTAGATATTTCTTTTATTACTTTTGATAAATTGTCAAGGTTAGAAATATAACCTGAGCCAGCAGCAGATGGTGCACCTGGAAGACCTAAGTACAATTTAATGTTTTTATTTGGTGAAGTGTTGATAGCGAAATTCTTCCAGTCGTCCCAGTTGAATTGTGCCTCAACATTGCAGTAGTTATTATAGAACTGAATGAAAGCGAAATCCACATCAGCGTTAGCCAATAAATCACCAACTGAGGCATCTGGGTATGGACATTGTGGAGCCGCAGAAATATAATATTGTTTAGAGCCATTGCTGAACAGTTGCCTTAGTTTTGATACTAGAGCGGCATAACCTTTACCATTATTGTTCTCAATATCAAAATCAAAACCGTCTACAATGGATTGGCCAAATGGACGCTCAACTGAAATATCTGAGCCCTCACCAAATGTGTTCCATAGAGTAGTAGCAAATGCTTCAGCCTGGGCATCATCCGCGAAACCGTAAGCACCGGATGCACCACCCATTGATAATAAGACCTTCTTACCCAAAGATTGACAGGTCTTAATATCTTCAGCAATTTGAGAACATTGTAGCAAGCCATCTGGAAATGTGGTAGTACAGGCATCGGCAAAATTTAGCCCGATAGCTGGGAATGAGTTCATGAAGGATAGGAGAAAAATGTCTGCTTCTGTATTTTGACAATAGCTAGCAAGGGATTTCTGAGAACCAGCAGAATTTTGACCCCAATAGACAGCAACATTAGTTTTTGAGTTTATATCAAATGCAAAAACAGTGCTCAAAATAAACAAGAGCGGTAGAAGGATTTGAATCATCTTTTGTTTATTCTATAGTTAGCGGTAAACAATAATTGAAACGGAATAAATGAATGGGTAGTAAAGGAACGGACCACCACAAAATTAAAATATTAACGAATGGACGTGTAGAAAGTTTTCAATACACTATCTGACAAGTTTAAAGGAATGGACTTGTTTAAGATTATAGAATTAGCCTTTTTTTAGTTTGTTATAATTAACTGTATTATAAGTTTGAAAGCTAACCAAACGAAAATTAATTGATTGTACAAACAGCAAAAATGTCCATTAAAATACCTACCTTTATATATGGATTTATGATATCAATCAAAGTAGTTTCTCACTATCAATTTCATAAAAGGCCTGGATGCCTATTATTATTATTTATCAATAATACTAATTGTTATTGTTTTGATCCTGGTTTGTTTACAAATATTGATAGTTTTTTAATGTTTACATGTAAACAATAAAAAAATACTGGTTAGCAAAAGAACACTGTTATTATCCTTAGTGTAAGGATAAGACTACAGCACCTAGTATACTCCCATTACCAGCAGTATACACCAGAAATCAACATATCACGTCAAACGACACCAGCAACCTGTAGGCATAGTAAATACCAGCACCTTCTGAAAGCTTCACAGAAGACTCCGCAGAAACACCCACACCAGCGAAAAAAAGCCTAAAGAGCTGAAAAATTTATTGATCATGTGATCTATAAGAAGACATTGTGTATTCTATTGAGGCCTAGGTATTAACCAGTTGGCTTGTGAATTTCAACAGCTGGTATTTTGAGAACTCTATAAAATATACTTCCATTTGTTTAGATGCGATGATAGGTGTTTTAAAAAAATAGATCTAGCTGAATTTTTATCAATATTATGATAATGCCGTTTGTTAATATTTTTACTCAAAATACTTGTTATTCCAAACATCTATCCACTTGGACTTCTTTGGATCTTGTTTACTGATCTCCTTTATTATGTGTACCATTTTAGCCAGAGTGTCGTTAAGATCAGCAATTGAAGGCCCCATTTCATCTTCGTCGAATGCTGCGCCAGACATAAATACATCAGATACAAGCTCATCAAGATGCAAAATAACTTGTTTATGCAGTTTATTAAGTTCATCCAACTTCGAACCAAGATTTGGTATATTTTTACCCGTAGTTAATGTAATAGATTTAGAAAATGACGATAGAAGCAATTTTATCATCTTTATTTTAGTTTGCCATTCGGATAGGAACTTTTTAACAATCTCAATCATTTCTTCGTCATCACCATCAATGCCCATTTTCTTAACACCGTCTTCCAATTCATCTATAGAGTCCAGATCATCACCTAGGAAATCATCTGCACCTTCGAGTTGCGGGTCTTCTAGCCAACCATGAATATCTTCCAACACATCATCAACCAATCCGCAACTCAATGCAATACGTTTCGATAGAAGCCCATAATTACCTCCTTTGACTATATCGCATAATTCGTCACATGATGCCCATATTATACCTACAGATATCAATCTGTCCTTATTATCACCCTCATTCTCTTTGCTACTGCTGCAGATCTCATCACATAGCATCTCAGTACCGTTAAGCAACCCCAAAACTTGTGTGAAGACGTCTTCGTTTAAATAAGACGCATAAAGTTTACCTTGCTCACGAGTGAACAGAGGGAGAAGACTCAATAAATAGAAAAGGGAATCTGCATAGTTCTTCAACTCCGTATATGCTGCATGATAATTACCGTGCAGCTTTGAGGGCTCGCAAATAATACCCAGTTTTGTGGAGTATGCTTTTAGAATCTTGGCCAATTTCTCTAGTTCCGTCAGTGGATCAGAACCTTGTAGCTTAGTCTCGCTGCTAATCTTCTTTAAAGCCCCGATATCATTTTTGTATGGATCAACAAACTGCTCTTTTATAGAGCCGGCCAGCTCTTTCAATTCCGCAAACGTAACTTCTTCACCCATTGGTCCCTTTAATCCCTGCAAGAAAAATCTAAGTTGTAATATACTATTCAAAGGTTCGAGGAACCCATTCTAATATTTGTGCATATCAGTTAGTTCATATAATGCCGTCTACAGACCTTAGTGATGAGCTCATCGCAAAATTTCTTCAAATTTTCATTTCTAATTCAAAGCCGATGGTTCTTAAAATATTCACAGAAACTGCCGTACAAAAACTTGACATATTATTCATTTTATTAGCAATATTAAGTCCAAACAGCTATGCATTTGAAACATTATACTATCTATTTATGCAAATTCCAGTGCCTTTGACCTGGATATGTAGTAGATTATCTGACCATTCTCTTTTTCCTCCTGTGTCTGGGTATCTCTTAGGCCTCTGCTCAGGGAGCAGTGAAAGACACAGGCGTAGTCATGCGAGATGGCCATGATGACTTCTTCGAATGCTGCAAAAAGCTTTGAGCATACTTTTAAATCTTTGCTTCTTATAATTACTTCTTGAACCAGGGAAGACTCGTCCTCTGCTTGTTGCACTTGCTCAAGAAACCCATTTGTGTGTGAGTTAGTATCGGGACCGCTTTCTTGTAATGTATTAACCTCGCTGTCATCAATTCTATCGAAATTATTATCACCACTTATCCTACTCAGCAACGGTGTTTCAGATCTAGGCCGTTCTGGCGATGTTGGCTCTGCCATTTCATCAATGTCTGCCCTTTCTTGAAGTTCCAAGGGGCCATTCCAGCTTATAACAAGGTTCCAATCTAGTTCATCAACAAGAATCCGCAACTTGGCGTCTCTGCGGTTGTGTGAGATATGCGGGCTTGTTGATCCTTGTAGTTTTATATGATTCACATTTGTGTACCGTTCTATTCTTTTGAGGAAATTCAGAAAAGCACCACCAGCTTCATCCGTAATCGACGGCAACCTGCACAACATTGTCTGGTTATAGTCCATCATAGGTTCTTGTATGCGCTCATCCTGTTGTGCATTTAAGAATCTGACTGGAATCTTCGAGGAGTGACTTATAAGTTTGTTGACCGCATGTGAAGTATTGTTTTGAGTTGCATCCATAAAGGCATCATCTTTGCCCTGACCAGAGTAAACATTAACTAATTCCTCGAATGACACGGCCAATGCAGCGACTCGTATCCTGGAGTTACCGGCACTGTCAGGCCCGTTAGCGCTAGCGGCGTTCCACTCAGGCATTTGCCGGAGCTTCAATTGCAAAGTAGACGCTGATCCCTGGGTCATCACCTTATCATATCGCAGAACAGCGTTCTTCAGTGATTCAACATTGCACTCAAGCGCAATGGTGTTGTTTTGTCTTTCCGCTGAGACATGATACAGACTGAAAACATCTCGCGGAATGGTACACCAAAGCTCGCCACTATCTCTGGCAACAACACCATGTCCAGCCACCACACCATTCGATACCCTGGGCGTCGATATAATAACCAGCCGATCACTGTCAAACCGCAGCACAGCAAGGCTCCGTAATGACGCTACTGTAGTAACAGTGGTCTTCAAAAGTTTGAAGTTCTCAGGGTAATCATTCCCATTGATCTCAAGCTTCAACTTCATGTTGTTTAGCTAGTCCCTGCCGGTAAAATTGGCTTATATCCACTTAAAATACTACTATCTCTTAAGAACACTATGGTAGCTCTAAGAACATGCAAAATCTATTCCACGGAATCATTTGCGTAATTCTTGATCCGGACCGTTTGAAAATTAAGGTTCCGTGGAACCAGACATGAATTACTATATAAGCAGCACAATGCAACATAACTTTCAAATTAATAACTCTTGTATGCACTTAGAAACACAACAAGATATCAATATCAAGGTACAATAATAGAATTATAATGGTTCAACAGAGATCTATCACTTTTGTGGACGGCTACTCGAAGCCAGCAATCACTACTACGGAGCTTGACTTGGACAATTGCTTCAAGGACGATGAGATAGTCATCAAGGTCAAGTGCTGTGCTATTAATCCTATCGATATGGTAGTATATGGTCTAAGTACTACCTGGCTTACCGGCTGCAAGCCCAAGACCTTTGGAAGAGATTTTAGTGGTGTTATTGTGAGAGCTGGGTCCCGTGTGGATCCCCAATGGAAAGTTGACGACGAGGTGAATGGTCAGTATGTGCACTTGCTAGGTGACCGCGGCTCTTTCAGTGATTACCTGATTTTCAACCCTGCCAAAAATAAGAGTATCGCTCATATGCAGAAGTTTCCTCGTGGTGAAGGCGCTCTTAACTACAATGAGGGTAAATACGATGACTGGGTCTTGAACGCTTCTTTCCCATTAGTCTACGGAACTGCTGATTCTGTTCTAGCTGACTACATCAAGAAATGGACCCCCGAGTCCCGTATATTGGTTATTGGTGCTTCCACGCAAGTTTCCAATTGTTTGATACAGATTGCTAAGCGTCACTACAATATTGGTACTGTTGTTGGTATCTGTAATAAGAACTCCTTTGAGTACAATGAGAAATTTGGATGGGATCATCTCGTTTCTTACAATGATGGTAAAACTATTGAAAATGTTACGAAGTTGATGGAAGAGAAACTTGGTGGCGAGAAGTTTGACATGATCTTCGACTCTGTGGGAAACACAGACTTCTTCCCGGTCATTGATAAGTTCTTGAAGCCTAAAAGCACGGGTTCATACTTCCTTACTGTCGTAGGCGACAACAAGCTAGACTATAAGAACCCAACTTTCCGTCGTGCAATGCCTTTGTCAGTTGCATGGAAGAAGATAAATCCATTTTTGGGTTTCAATTATTCCACCGTGCTTGTCAAACCAATTGACCGCTACATGAAGTTATCCACAGAGATGATTCAGAAAAACCAATTTGAACCAGTGATAGATTCTGTATATGAGTTTGATCAATACCAGGAGGCAATGGATAAGCTACTAACAAACAAGGCAAAGGGTAAAATTGTAATCAGAGTCAACAAATAATCCATATATTCTTAATATTTATTATATATCATCATGTTATGCAACATCTAAGACAACAACAAAGCTATCAATCCTCAATTATAAATTTTAAGTTATCCACTAATGGGAACTATAAACATTGATAACTCGATAAATAAATATCTATAAGAAAGTTCTGTAATATTACTTTATGATAGTGGAGGGGTATATACGCTTTTTTGGTTTGTTACCCGGCTTAGAACAATTTTGCAAAACTCATCGCCATAACATGACGATTTTTGAATAGCATAAGGACATAATAATGGAATGGTAGCACAACTCATCGATCCTTTCATTGCCCTTGGTATTAGATAATATAACCACTCTTAGAAATCATACGTTGCTATAGATGTTTGGGAACAGCGCAGGCTTTGGATCAGTGGGTGATAACAGTAGTGGTGGTAGTGGAGCTAATCGTGATGCGAACAATAGACCTTCATGGTTTCAAGAGACTGCCAGACGTACCATTCCAAACACCGTTTTGCGCAGAGAAGTGAAGAGTAGTAGTAATAGTGGTGAAGATGACAATGGGAACAGAGGAGACAGTACGAGCACAGGGTTCAACACACTAACATTTGGAGCGAAGAAACACATGCTGTTAGGAAGTTCAAATGTCAGCACTGGAGGAAATGACCATATGAATCCCTTACTTATGGATAATAGTGAGGCACCTCCAACTGTGTCTATCTCTGATTGGAAAAGAGAGGAAGGTTTATTTGATCTCCGAAACACCAGGAATGAGAATACCATAAATACTATTGGCACACCGACATTCATTTCTCCCATCTCTAGGAAAAAGAGTGAAGTGAGTTTATTCGATAGCAATTCCCAATCAAGATCATCATCAGCCTCTTCTATAGGTTCTGAATCCGAGACAGGAAATGCAGTTGTGGTATTTGGTTATCGTGAGGCTATAACCAAACAAATTCTAGCCTACTTTGCACAATTTGGCGAGATATTAGAAGATCTAGAATCAGAATTGGGTGACACTGAAACTATGAGGACTCCCGGATATTTTTTTCAACAGGCACCCAATAGACGTCGCATAAGCAGAGAACATGGGAGAACATGGACTAAACTGACTTACGCTAACCATTCTAGCTACTTACGTGCTCTAAGGGAACACGGAACAATATATTGTGGAGCTGCTATTGGATGTGTACCCTACAAACATGAGTTAATATCCGAGTTATCTAGAGACACCTATAATTCGATGAATGACGTTAAGCAAACTAATTCGATCAGCACAAACCAATTGACACAACACAATCAATCCGAAGTGCCCAAAAGCAATCAAACTTTCGAAACTAAACCAACTAATGAAACCGAAAGAAATCAAATCAAAACTCCTTCAGCATTCGGATCTGATAACAAAGGAAATGGTTCGATTTCTTCTGGTAGGACTAAGAGAAGATTAAGCATAAAAGATGGTTCTTCGCTATTTTTGTCTGGAACGGACAATATATTCTCAACCTTAGATGGCCAACCGACCAAGAAGAGGATGATCAATAGGGACAGGTCGTTAATCGGAAAGATCAGTGGTTGGTTGTTTGGCTGGAACGATCTATAATCCGAATTCTTTAAGTAATCCAAAACTCTATTTTTGATGAGTTTTAGGATCAGTACGAATATCTTAATGTATCACTAAAGCTACTAGCTTACCCATCACATGCATATATGTATTAATTTAAGTAATTATACAAAAAGAAAACTTACTACATTCTCATTTGGTTTAAAAGTTTATGTTCTACAATTCTTACACCGTTAAGACAACGTAATTATTTTTACACTTCCAACATACAATTGACATTTCAACTCCACTGGCACACGACCATTATCTTGGAAAGACAAATGAAGCTCCAAATTAGTCTGATCAGATACAAGAAATTCCTTTATTACAATTCCACCATAAAGTTTTTGAATATTATTACCTGGCTTCACTAGATCCTCTCCAGTGTCTGCACTAATTACCCTGTAGTTATATCTGTAATCCTCCTGTGTCTGAGGATATATCCGCATAAAAACTTTATTGTACTTGTTTCTGTTAACTAGGCTAATTTTAGTTATGCCCGTGGAGGCTAACGTAAAAACATGAGGAAGTTTAAACATCATAGAGTTATACCGAACATCTGATTCCCGTAACTTGTAACTACAAGGATAGTCTGCATGAATATTTATTCCAGACACAGCACATTGATATCCTTTAGAAATTGGCGGCCTTGCTGTTGATGCAACAATTCTATAACGTTCACCACTAGTCAATGGAAGATCTTTCTTTTCAAACATTCTCTCATTCATGTAGAATTCATCATATATTGGTGAATTGAAATCTAGATCATCCCAATGAAACATCTGGAAATTCACCAAGTCATCATCCGTTTCCAAGCACACGACCATATCAGTTATTATTGTAATTCCAGGTTCTCCTTCTATTGAAAAATCAATAGATGCAAGGTAATAGATATCGGTTTCAGAATGATTAGGGTATTGCATGGGTACTATGTTTTCCGGTAGTATGGCACATTCAGTGACATCAAAATCACAGCCCGGCATCTTAGATCTCACAAACACAACATCACTACTGGTAGAGTATGTATGAAATGTCAACATCTTATCTGTAGAGCTGTAACAAAAATACCAAATACATTGCTTGGGTTTCAACCTTATCTTTATTAATTGGAATCCCGTTTCCGCTGAATTATCATTATATCCCAATCTAACTGTTGAAATTCTGTCTGGTATTTCCTGTAAATAAGCTGTGGTGTTATTATTTTTGTCTAGATGGAATTCTAGCAGAACCCATGCATACTCATCCCTATCAGAATTATTCTTGAGGTAGAAAGTAGGCTTTCCTGCCAAAGTTTGGTAAGGATTAAATTTCTTATCAGAATAGAAAATCTGTGTATCCTTTGTGAACATAAATAGCTTAGAACTGTCCCAGTTACAATAAACTTGAAGGAAATATTTTCTGATACTGTCAAAGTTAATAGTTAACAAGGTATCACTTATCAATGGATCACGCAATGTAACTACCTCATTTATCATATCTATATCCAGAACAGCGTAATCGTGATATTTACGTAATTTAACTCCGAATATGTTCTCTTTAGGAACAAATCCACCAGTTCCCATAGCTATGAGACATTCGCCTCTACTGAAAGCCTTGTGTACTTTGAGAAAGTTAAACTCATTTATACTTGATATATCTGGTATCCAACCACATAACCGATATGTATCTATAGCGGTATTAGAGCCTTCTGAATGGTAGGACAGTGATGTTAATTTTAACAGTCCCAATTCTAGTATCTTATTGATCTTGTTAGCACTATGGACAGACATCTGCTTCGTTGGATCATCTTGCATGGTTGGAATATTTTCGGTTGAAACCAGCACTAACCTTCTTTGTGCCCCATTGAAGTAAAGGTTCGTTGCATATAAATTCTCAGCAACCTGCTTAACTACTGGCATGGTAGTTTTATATCGATTGATATTAATTAGGGAAACAACCAAGGAACAATCTGATACCTGTGCATGTTGCTGAATACCTGTGAAATTTGGTTCCTCTTGTAGTGGCATTCTAAGCGAATATTCCTGCCTGCGACACTCTAGTCTAGTTGTCTGGTCAAAAACATTAGCTATCACTGGAGAATAAATGTCAGAAATTGATATGGGAGGATAGAAGTTACCGGCAATCGAAGATGTCTTCCACATAATTCTAGCTTTAGGACATACTTCGCGGAACTGTCTTCCTAAATCCAGCACCGCGTTGGAGTAGGTCTTCTCCTTTAGCTCAATAGCAGTATCAACTAGATGGTCAATCTCCCTTTGACATGTCTCTTTGTTCTCTTCCAAGTATATCAGCTTGAGGGTCTTGTAGTACTGCTCCCAACACCTATCAACGTTCATTAGAATTATAAAAAAAAAATGTGAGTGCTACAAGAGGGGCAATTGGCAATACTGGTTCTTTACTTCTATGTAAATCTATCTAGTTTATTTTTTTCTATAATAAACAAAACCAATAACTTAGAGAAACTAGTTATTCCAGCAACCCTACCATAGGCATGGTATTATTGTCTGAGTAGGAGTACTACAAAGTCCAGGAATTTCGAACACATGTAGAATGATTTACAATTCTTTGTCATAATAAATTTTAAAAATAGAATACCTCTTTCCTAAAAAGGCAATAAAAAGAAACGTTTTATTGATTTAATTAAAATTAAGCTCAAGCAGTATTTTCACGATGGTTTCTGAGTAAAAATGCATAGAACAATGAGCTAATAAAAATTTAATTTCATTTTAAATTAGATGGACCCTGAACTTTCAGTTACCCGGAATATCGAATTTTCCGTCGTGCCTTGACTATCTTCTGGTTCACCTTGCATTCTCCGGCCATATTGTTTGGTGGTTTATGCTACATGAGAGACAATGGGGGAAGGAAGTCATAGTCATCCGTTGCACCAATTACAATTAGAATTGATCTTGTCTTAACCACAGTTTCATTAATATTGGCATAACCAGATATTATATGCTATTATATTTGTGCTGGTTCTGAATCTCTCTTTCTGCAAATTCCCATTTTTTCCAGCTATACCGATGACGGACTCGACAACCAGCGCTGGATTGCTGATTCTTAGTGCGGCATTGGTATCCCTTGGTGCAGGTACGCCTTACCTTTATTCCTTTTGGGCACCTCAATTCATATCACAATGTCACATAAATGCGGGCTCTGTTAGTACACTGTCTTACTCATTAAATATCGGCAGTTGTATTTTGGGACCAATGGCAGGGTATATCGTCGACCAGTCACCAAAAGTTGCGTGTGCAATTGGCTCCGGAGCCACTTTATTGGCTTACATAGTAGTCAAGATATGCTATGATCGCGCAATTGGAAATGTACCTTTAATATCATTTGCGTTGGCTCTTATTGGGTTTGGCTCGGTTGCCGGATTCTATGCCGCAGTTAAATGCTGCACTGCAATGTTCCCCAGGAATCGCGGATCTGCAACTGCAATACCAATTGCTATGTATGCTTTATCAGCTATGATATATTCAACCATTGGTACAACAATATTTAAACAGGAAGAAAGCAAATTCTTCGTATTTTTAATTCTTTCATGTCCAGCTCTAATTGCCGTTGGTGCCACATCTTTTGTTATGCCGGAGACGAAATATGAACCCATTGTGGAAGACAGCTCCGGCCTACAAGCTGCTCCTGTGATTGAAGGGCTCTCCAATGCTGATATATGGTCGAAGAACATGAATTTGAATATTGAGTTAAGGGATACTAGGAAGACATTTTCACCTGGTGCACACGAAGGCGTAACACTCTCGCCATATAAAATAAGAGACGATGATGATCTAACGCAGAGGGGACTCACGCCCAGCTCCTTTGACATCGACACCAAAATTGAAGACATGCATACGCCATCTTCTAATCAACTAGAATTAACAATAAAACAGCAGGTCTTAAGTGCACAATTCTTCTCTTATTATTTGGTTCTGATGATATTGCAGGGGTTTGGACAAATGTATATTTACTCCGTCGGGTTCCTTGTGACTTCTGAAGTTGAATATGCTAATAGTTTTGGAGCCGGCTTCAATGCCGAAACAATTCAATCTATACAAGTCACTATACTATCGCTATTCTCATTTCTGGGTAGATTAACATCTGGAACCATATCTGATTTTCTAGTGAAAAGATGGCAATTACATAGGCTCTGGAATATAGCAATTGCCGCATTCTTAGCTATCATTGCAAGTCTGATATTAATGAAGAATTTTGATAGTCCTGCCATAACGCCAGGTATCAGTGCTGCTAAATTAGGAAATTTACAGAAAATATATCTATCATCATTACTTATTGGGCTAATGTTTGGTATTGTTTTTGGTACCTTTCCTTTAATTGTTGCAGATACGTTTAGTCAAAAACACTACAGTACCATTTGGGGGCTATTAACTACTGGCGGATTTGTCGGTGTCAGAGTTCTATCCAACATTCTATCCAGTAACATGGTGAAAAATATCCCATTAGGGAGTACAGAGAATGTTTGTACTAACAGTACACACTGCTACCAAGATACTTTTAAATTCACAGCTTCAATCGTTTCGACAGCATTAGTGGCCATCTTTGTAATTATTTATAAACATAGGAGGTATTAGAAGAATTCTTCAGGGATCACGAATGGAACTTTTAGCGTTTCTGCGAAAGCTTTGTCTGCATCACTGAAGTCGGACTTCCTCCCAGCAGCATCACCACAATATAGCTTCCAGTTGTATTTATATTTTTCTTTAGGGAAGATCAATTCCAAATCACTAATAAAAGCATCTGCCATCCCAGTTTCAGGCTTTCTCATCTTGGTGAAGATAGATACTTGGTCATCAATATCTTTATTGTCAATTTGCTCTTTCTCTTTTGTAGTCTTCGCGAGCATTGAATTGATTGACTTATTCACTCTGCCACTCTTAGTTCCTGCTACTTTCTTCTTTCCAAACGAAGCGGGCTTCTTTGGTGCTGCATATATGAATAACCTCTCAAGGAATTTCGATCCATTCTCTACTCCTTCTATATGCTCTAACAAGTTCTTAATCTTGTTAGTAAAATTAAGACAACTCTTAGCCGTAGTTGGAACCGTAACTACACCACCTTGGTTTGTGAAAACCACTACAAAGGCATTGGACTCACCTAGAACCAGCTTGATCAACTTTTGTAAGGTCTGTTTACCTCCAAATTCCATGAACTTCCAGTCGTTGCTGCCTCTGGCAAAAACAGCACCACTTTTTGGTTGAATTATTGTGTGATCCAGGTCGAATCCATATAAATTTAGCGAATCGTCTGCAATTGAACTATCAACCTGTGGTATGAACTTGATAAGGTGTGGTAATATGGTAACTTTGTGAGTCTTCATAACGATCTGAGCTTTTGTGGTACTGTGTGTACCTTAATAATTCGAATTATTCATTCCCTGATTTTGATAAATATCACTAAGCGATGCGAAAGGATGCAATTGAATATTCATTAAGTTTGATAAATAGGCGTAAATAAGATATATATTATTATGTTTGTTCTATTAATCCCATTATGGATTATTTAATAGGTATTGTTATTATTCACAAGGAGAAATCACGGCCGTAGCGATTAATTTTATACTGATTCAAGTTTACCAACGGCATCATAATACTTACAAATATCAGTGTCCTTTAGCTTCTGTGACACTATAAATTTAGAGATGCCTGCCACTTCGGTTTCAAATTGCGATGCATCCTTGATAGACTTTGGAAAGTCTAGGATAACAACGGTATCGCCCTCAGAACAGTTATCCTTCATGTACAGGGAGACTAACTTAACCATAAGGCCCTGTGGTAGCATGTCAAAGTACTCAACAGCGCCATACTTGTCATATAGGATGTTCAATAAGGCTTCGTAACGGTCACCCGCAGTGGTACGGTGTTTCTCGATAATCTTGCGTGGATCCACAATCTTACCACCCGAGACTATTTTATTATACTTTTCGGTGCCTAGAACACCATACACCTTCAATTGGTTGCCTGGGAACAGTGCCACTTTCCTCTTGAGTCTTTGTAAGCTCTCAAACTCGGACTCTGAGTATGAGTTCTTGGGCTGCTGCTTATCCAATGAGTTCACCGCCAACACAAATACCGCTGTACCAGCAAGCCCAATCATCAACAGCTTCTTGATGCTGGGAAGCTCACCACCATCGTTCCTAGGTGCTGTTGCATAGAAACGATGCTTAGCTGCCCGAATACCGAGCTGGGCTACAGGAAGATTGGAACCAAGTCGAGCAGGTATCCTCAGACCAAGTCTCATCAATGCCATGCTGTATTTCGTTTTGTCTTGTCTACCTTCTTTGATATGGGATAACTTACATGAAATTCCATTGTTACCTTTATAATTCAAGAATTTTTCATTTTGACAGTGCGAGTATAAAAGGAAGGAAATGATTAGCAAGAGCAAAGTAGTCCAAAGAAAGGAATCACTATAAGAGGCCACAAGGAAGGATGTCTTTAGTTAAGTTGGCAAATACGTGTGCGCACTTACAGAACTGTTCGCGAGTAAGGCTATCTTTGACATCGTTGCCATACACCAAGTTGCAATTGCAATTTGCCTATAACTTGTACAAGCAAGGGTTCCTAAGTTCTGTGGAGCGTGGATCTACTCGAGGACCAGATGACGAGTTTATCGAGGTGACTCCAGATAACATTGCCACACGGCGTTTGTGGGTTGGGCTGAAATACAGGGACAACAAGCCTGTGTTGAGTCAGTGCCGTTTGATCTCGAAGCCTAATATGCGTATTATGATGGGTCCTGATGAGTTGAAGAAAGTGTGCAGTGGAGTATCTGTGAGACAAGTAAAGCCATTGCAACCTGGAGAATTGATGCTTGTGAGAACCGAGAGAAACACTATTGTTGATATTCATGAGGCTATTGCTCAAAGACATGGAGGAGAACTACTATGCCGAGTTAAATAAGCTCGCCACACCCTGTATATTCCATAATAATCTGTAAATACCATGAATTGCAATATGCAACTTACACTATATACCAAAGAGCATTTTCATTCCTATATACAAAATCTATCGGTGATCCAAAATACCTGTAAAAGAGGTCAAGCTCATACATCTGAGGCCAGAGGTATCATAACAATGTAACTCTTACAAATTATGTACTAGTCTTAATACTAGAGGCACTTATTTTGCCGATATAAACTTTATAGTTAACATTTACATATATATACCACCTGCAAATTATTTTAAGTTCTTAAGCTGAATCAAATCAAAAACTATTTTGGCAAATATTAGCAGTGTAGACTTACTAACGTCTTGTGAATACCAACTATGAAACTTTGGAAGTTATACTAGCTGCTGATTTTAGAAGCTGAACAGTAATATTATAGACCTTAGTTTTAGTTCACCAATACAATAGTAGCAACTTTACAAAATCATTTTTTTGGTTTTGTTTCAGCGCCATGAGCAAACATTATATAACAAAATATTAATTACTGTGAGGGCTAAAAGTCGAACACATATTCGAGAAGTATGTATGTCTCGTAACTAAAAAATGAGGATTATTGAGAGATCGATACACTAGTTCTATATTGACGATCAAATAATTTATAAAATTGAAGGTTTGTATTGTTTAAAAAAAAAAATTATAAATGAATGCTCTAACAATCTTGGTAGGAATAAAAATATAAAACTATCTTTGTAAATACAGGATATAAATTGATCGCTTACTGAAAGTTTTAGTACTAGATTAATTACTATTACAAATAGGATAAAAACTGAAAGACTGGAGTTACTATTAATTTTAAAATTTGAAGTATATACAAAAGTGAAAACAATTTAAGGCTTAGAGAGTCATATATGGAACAGAAAAATTATTATTGATAGATACAAGGTAGGATTAGAACGATGAGAGAGAGTCTCACGCATAATAGTGCACAGATAGAGATTGCCAAGAAAATAAGAAATAAAAAATATATGACAATGTGGCTCATGAGCTAATAAATTTACAGGGTTAAGAAATCCTTAAGCATACCAAATATAGAAGTTAATAAAAAAATTATATACCCAGTCAATATGTGAATTGATTACATGCTACAATATAATTGAAATCTTGTGGGTAAGATCAGTCAAAGGTACATGATAAACGTAATTTGCAGGAAGATGAAATGAAAACAAGATCAAAAATAATTGTAAGAATATATAGCATTGTAAGAATATATTGCAAAAATGTTGTAAGAATATATGGCAAAATTAATACAACTGATCGAAAATAAATACACGATATTGCGGGTGATCTATGCAGACGTTCTTGGGGGTAAGCTATAACCAGCAGGGCACGCAAAATCCACACAAATATGTGATGAGGAATGAATTTGAATATAGAAACAGCGATATACAAATACAAATACAAATATACAAATACAAATACAAATATACAAATACAAATACAAATACAAATACAAATACAAATATACAAATACAATTACAAATACAAATATACAAATATACAAATATACAAATATACAAATATACAAATATACAAATACAAATACAAATATACAAATATACAAATGAGTCAGAAATATAGAAGATGAGTACAAGTATAAGCGCAAGCGCTACTGCAAATGCAAGACATATCACTCTACAAGATATCCAGCTGACCTCCACACAACACACATGACGAACCAATCATCTTGGAGGGAAAGGAATATCACAGTACACGCACCTTAACTTCTCGTACGAAGGAATGTAACGAGCCCAACCCTCAGACCTCCCCCACCCGCTCTGTGCAGGTCCGTCTAGGCAAAACGAGTGGTTCTGGTCCCTCTCCCCCCCTGTATGTGCATATGTACACGTGATTTC